>ORMF011010174.1_pt1 | contig 177577 bp, 134 predicted proteins | sample 1779871 | NCBI WGS metagenome assembly ORMF01 (sample SAMEA104232316, study PRJEB22302) | groundwater metagenome | biome: forest; feature: aquifer; material: groundwater | place: USA | collected 2011-08-07 | depth 5.4 m | reverse complement strand
CGGTATACAACTCCCCAGCTACGCGAGGTTGAGCGCCGTGTCTACTTAGAAAGGACGGCTGCCTCGCTACGCTCGGCTGCCTGACGAGATCTCTAGACTTGGGTTGCGGGCGGAGCCCGCGCTGGGATCCAGGATTTCGTTCGGATCTGGGATTTTGGATCTAGGATCTCCCGCCAGGGCCTCATCGCTCCACCGGGATCAGGACCCCCCCGGCCGCGGAGGCCTCGCGCACCCAGCGCTCGATCGCGGCCACGGCGTCGGGCTGGGATGCCGCCGACGCCGACGGGGCGAAGCCGAAGTCGCGGTCCGCGCACCCGACGATCAGCGCGTACGCCTCGCCCCTGAGCGGCGGCTCCGCCTCGCGGACGAGCGAGAGGCACGCGGCGAGGACGCGCGGGTCGCCCTCGCGGCGCCCCGAGAGACGCTCCAGCCCGCGCCTTCTCGCCTCCGCGTCCGACGAGAGGAGCGCGTCGAGCGCCCAGTCGTCCCGCGCGCCGCCCTTCATGGTAAGCCACCAGCGCCTCCAGGCCGGCGCGTCCAGGCCGAAGTCGCGGAAGGTCAGCTCCACGAGGACCTCCAGGATCCGCTCCCTCGCGTCGACGAGACTCCGCCCCCGCCGCCCCAGCCGCAAGCTCCCCAGCCCCTGGAGGATCCCCATGCGGTTGATCAGGTGGGGCACGGCCGCCTCCTCCGCCTGGGCCAGTCGGACCCTCCCCTCCACCCGGGAGCGCATGTCGAAGCGCGAGAGGCGGTCGAGCGCGCGCTCCAGATCGTCGGCCCGCGCGGGGTCGAGCGGCGGGAGTTCCTCCCAGTCCGAGACCCGCGTCAGAACGAGGGAGACGATCCGGTCGCGCCCCTGCCAGAGGAGGGCGATCCAGGCGATGGAGAGGAAGACCGCGAATCGGATCCACCACCTCCCTCGGAGGGCCCCCCTCGACCGGCGAATGCGGGACTCCGCGATCGCACCGAGGAAGAGGGCGAGGAACGGCCCGACGCCGCACGCCAGCGGCCCGGCGAGGCCCAGGAGGAACGACACGACCGCCAGGCGCGACCTGCGCGGCGGCGGCGGGGCAGGCACGGTGGGAGGCCCCTGGACGGGGACGAGTGGCGCGGGTGGAGGCGCCGGCGGCGGGTTCGGCGGGGCAGGCTCCATCGCGGGATCCGAAACGGAGGATCGAAACCGGGACGCTCGTGGAGTAGAATACCGAATCCCGACGGCGAAGGGAACCAGGGATGGAAAGGGACTTCTTCGAGGAGATCGAGCGGCTCACCGAGGAGGTGGGCGCGGAGTCCTCCGCGAACCCGTGGGTGGCCCTCGCCCACGTGGCGCGCGAGCTGACCTCCGCGGCGCTCCACCCGCAGAAGGCGCTGGCGAAGATCATCGAGACGACCGTTCGCCTGACGCGCGCGGATCGCGGCTTCCTGATGCTCTACGACGAGCGCGGGGACCTCTTCGTCGCGATGGCGCGAAACTTCAAGAGCGAGACGCTCCAGGACGAGGAGTTCCGTCTGTCCATGACCGTGGTCAACCACACCGTCGAGAGCCGGTCGGCCGTCTACCTGCCGAACGTGAAGAACTCGTCGTTTGCGGGCACGGACAGCGTCAACGAGCTGGCCCTCCTCTCCGTCATGTGCGTCCCCATGCGCGTCGCGCCCGACCTGGTCGCGGAGATCGGCGAGGAGTCGATCCTCCCGACCAAGAACGGCCTGGCCGGGGTGGTCTACGTCGACAGCTCCGACCCCGCGAACCTGTTCAGCGGGCAGGAGCTGGAGGTCTTTCAGGCCCTCGCAGACCACGCGACGACCGCGCTGGTGATCGGCAGGCTGTTCCAGGCCCACCTCCGGGAGAAGGACCTGACGCAGTCGCTCGAGGTCGCGCGCAGGGTCCAGGCGGGGCTCCTGCCGCTCGGCGTGCCGACCTTCCGCGGGCTCGATCTCGCGGGCTGGAGCCAGCCCTGCCTCTCTGCGGGGGGCGACTATTACGACTTCATCCCGGTCTCGGATGGGAAGATCGTCGCCGTGGTCGGGGACGTCGCCGGGCACGGCCTCGGATCCGCGCTCGTCATGGCCACGGCGCGCGGCGCGCTCCTCGCGCTCGTCGACTCCGTGGCGGACCCGACGGAGGTCATGTTCCGCCTGAACAACGTCCTCAGGAACGACGCCGCCACGAAGCTCTTCATGACGCTCTTCTACGGCATCCTCGACACCGAGCGGATGACGCTCCAGTACGTCAACGCGGGACACGAGGCACCGATCCTTTACCGCCCCTCCACGGAGGAGTTCCCGACGATCAAGCCGACCGGCATGGCGCTCGGATTCTTCGGGGACAGCACCTACACGGTGTCCGAGCCGATCCCGCTCTCCGAGGGGGACATCCTGCTCCTGTACACCGACGGCCTGACCGAGGCCCTCGACAAGAAGCAGGAGCGATTCGGCCGCGACCGCCTGAAAGTCCTGCTGCGCGAGGGGAGGGACGAGCCGGCGGAGGACCTGGTCCAGCTCATCCGCGAGGCGCTCGTCTTCCACGCGGGGGAGGGGGTCGCGGAGGACGACGTCACCGTGGCGGTCATCAAGGTGGCGCGCACGGCGGCGAGGTCCCTCAGGCCCCTCGACCACGTTCGCAGCGGCCTCACCGCGCTCAAGCTGCGGAACGCGGGACGGGCGGCGGAGGAGCTGCGGAAGGCCGTCTCGCTCGACCCGAAGCTCGACAGCGCGCGCTTCTACCTGGGGCTCGCCTACATCGAGCTGGGGGAGTTCCACCGTTCCGTCGAGGAGCTGGAGGAAGCCCTCAGGCTCTCCCCGGATTTCGCCAGTGCGAGGAAGTACCTGAAGTACGCAAGGGAACGCATCGACTCATGAAGATCCTGCTGGCTGACGACGAGAAGACGGTGCGCGTCACGCTGACCGACGCGCTCAAGGGGGCGGGGCACGAGGTGGTCGCCGTGGAGAACGGCACGGAGGCCCTCACGGCCACCGAGCGGCAGTCGTTCGACTGCCTGATCACCGACATCCGGATGCCGGGCCTCGACGGGATGGAGCTGATCCGCCGGGTGCAGCCGAAGAACCCGGACATCTACATCCTCGTCATCACGGCGTACGCCTCCGTGGAGCGCGCCGTGGAGGCGATGAAGGCGGGGGCGAACGAGTTCATCCCGAAGCCCTTCGACAACGACGCGGTGATCATCCGCCTGCAGAAGATCGAGGAGCAGCTCTCGAAGTCGCGGCGCCTCCAGGAGGAGCTGACGGGCCGCTACCGCTTCGATCGCTTGCTCGGGCGCTCCAAGAAGATGATCGAGGTGTACGAGCTGGTCGAGGCGGTCGCGCCGGGGGACACGACCGTCCTCGTCGTCGGGGAGAGCGGGACCGGGAAGGAGCTGGTCGCGAACGCGCTGCACCACAACTCCCCGCGGAAAGACCGCGAGATGGTCAAGATGAGCTGCGCGAACTTCCCGGAGACGCTCATCGAGGACGAGCTGTTCGGCCACGAGAAGGGGGCGTTCACCGACGCGCGGGACTCGAAGACGGGGCGGTTCGAGCGGGCCCACGGGAGCAGCATCTTCATCGACGACATCGACGATCTGACCCCGACCGTACAGGTGAAGTTCCTCAGGGTGCTCCAGGAGCGCGAGCTGGAGCGGCTGGGAGGCACGAAGACGATCAAGGTCGACGTGCGATTGATCGCCGCGACGAAGGTCGACCTCTATTCGCTCGTTCAGCTCGGCAAGTTCCGCGAGGACGTCTTCTACCGCCTGAACGTGGTGGTGATCAACCTGCCCCCGCTGCGCGAGCGGGAGGGCGATATCCCGCTCCTCGTCGGGCACTTCATCCAGCTCTACGCGAAGGGGAAGCACTACGAGGTCGCGCCGGAGACGATGGAGGCGCTCGAGGCGTATCCCTGGCCGGGAAACGTGCGCGAGCTGGAGGCCGCGGTCCAGCGCGCCATCGCGCTCTCGGGCACCGCAAACTACCTGAAGAAGGAGAACCTGCTCAGGCCGAAGGTGGAGACCCAGATCCGCAAGGATCGCCGGACCCTGAAGGAGGTCGTCGCGGAGGCGGAGAGGGAGCACATCCGATCCGTCCTCGCACTGACCGGGAACCACAAGGGCGAGGCGGCGGCGATCCTCGGCATCTCCAGGAAGAACCTGTGGGAGAAGCTGAAGGAGTACGACCTGGACGGGGACCGCTGAACACGGCCGGGTAACAGCCTTCCAGCAAAGTAACAAGGCCTGGATGCTCCTCGCGGCCCCTTTGCAGATTGCCAATCGACGTTGCAGAGCCTACCTCCGTGGGCCTCATCTCTTAGAGCTCCTGGGCGTCCCGGAAATCCGCACGCTCCCTGGTGTGGCGCTTGCTGAAGAAGGCCCAAGGGTCGGACCAATGCTTCCCAATGCCCTCACCGACCGGCGGAAGCAGCGGTCCTGGGGTACGGGACCGCTGCTCCGCCGGCCTTAACATTCGGATGCGGCGAGACTGGCTTACGGAGGGGTAACGCGCTTACGCGCGGGTAACCCGGTTGGAACAAGGGGTTTCGTCACAAGTCGCCCCAGGAAATCGATCTGGACCCGGGGATCGACCTGTGATAGAAAGCATTCTCCTGCTGGAGGTTGAGACGGCGGGATTTCTGGCGCGGGGGTAGGGGGATCGGAAGATCCTCGCCGGCCGCGGAGTTCGGTGGCGTGCTGATTGCACGCTCCCTAGCGAGACTTCATCGAATCCTATCATTTGGAGGTCGGTCCACATGACGGCATTGCATCGCCGGAAGGGTGGCTTCACGCTGATCGAGCTGCTCGTGGTGATCGCGATCATCGGGATCCTCGCCGCGCTCCTTCTGCCCGTGCTGGCGGCGGCCCGCTGCCGCGCGAAGGAAGGCGCGACGCAGGCGATGATTCGCCAGCTCGAGACCGCGTGCACGGCCTACCACTCCGACTTCGGGGTCTACCCGCTGGGGATCGCTGATCCTGCGACGCAGCCCCAGACGGTGGGGCTCGTGCTGCGGCTCGAGACGTGGCCGATGCTCAGCACGCGAGCCCAGCCGTACTACGACTTCAAGCCCTCGGACACGCCTGCGAGCGCGGGCGGCAACATCGTCAGCGCGCTGGGCCAACCGGTCTACTACGAAGAGAACGAATCCAGACGGCCCAGGCGGGGGAACAAGCCGATGACCTTCGACTTCTGGTCCGGCGCCTGCGACTCGGTGGCGCCGAATACCCCGGCCGCGCTCAAGACCGAAGCGAGCGTCATCTGCAACTGGAAGTAGGGGGAGGGAGAACATGCTGAATTCACGGCGAGACCGCGGGGGATTCACGCTTCTCGAGTTGCTCGTGGTGATCGCGATCATCGGGATCCTCGCGGCCTTCCTGGCGGTCTTCGTAGGCGGCCTGACGCGCAAGGCGAAGATCGAGAAGACGCGCGCGCTCCTGAACCGGCTCTCGACGGGGCTTCAGTCCTACAAGGAGCAGTACCTGAACTACCCGCCCAGCGCGCAGCCGTTCAACGACGGGTCGAGGAACCTCCACTGGTACATGGTCGCCCCGCAGGTCAGACGGACGGCGATCGACCCGGTGACGGGCGTCGGGACCTTCGTGCAGGTGGGGCCGTTCGTGCAGAACCTCAACAACAGCGAGGTACGGAACGGCCAGGCCAATCCCTGGCTGAACGCTCCGTTCAACAACGCCTTGGCGAGCCAGATCACCGACATGTGGAATTCGTCCTTCGGGTACTACTGCGCCCAGGTGGGGCCTGTGTACGGAGGGACGAACCATTACTCCCCACCGCACCCCGACTGGCTCGACTGCCGCGGGAGCTTCGACCTGTGGGCGCCGGGTCCGACCCCTGGGGGCGGGGTCCCGCCCCTGGACGCGGCTCAGGGCGCACCTGCCAACACCATCGGTCAGAACGAGGAGATCACGAGCTGGAGTCCCAGCCGGTAACGGAAACGTGTCGAGGAGACGTAACATGCGGTCGACCGCCAACCGGACGCGCCGGGCGTTCACGCTGATCGAACTCCTGGTCGTGGTGGCGATTATCATCATCATCGCCACGGTCTCGCTGGTCCTCATCCAGTCGCTGACGAAGGGGCAGTCCGTGAAGTCGGGTGGCCGCATCACGCAGGGGGCCTTCGCGAAGGCCCGCCAGCTCGCCGCGGCGCAGCGCGTGACGCACTTCCTCGTCTTCATGAACGGCCAAGACCCGGCGACGGGGCTGTGGTCGGGGCGCATTGAGGTCCATCGCGACGTGAATCGCGACAACGTGTACAACCCGCCCTACGCCAACTCTCCCGACATCATCGTAGACCAGGCGATCTCGCTGCCGAAGGGGCTGCGTTTCCGCCTGCGGGGCGCGGGCAACCTCCCGCAGCAGGCGGCCCCCGCGTGGCTCGCCTTCCTCTCGGACGGCTCGATCGTCCAGGACGGGACCTACTTCCCGAACCCGGACATACCGAGTTCGCAGTACGACGCGGACTTCGGCGCGGGGAACATGAGTTCGGCGCGCTCCGATCTGACCATCGAGCAGGGGAGCGGGGCGCCCGGGAAGGTGTACCTGGACTACGCCCCGCCGACGGGGAAGCTGCGCAAGCTCGTTTACTGGGAAAACTAGGCCCCAAGGGGCCCCACGTACGGAGGGACCATGGTCGGCATTCTCGCAAGGCGCACCCGCGGTAGCCGGGGCCTCACGCTCATCGAGATCCTGATCGCCCTCATCATCCTGATGGTCGGGCTCGTCGGGATCTTCGCGCTGTTCCCGGTCGGGATCCGGAGCACGCAGGAGTCGGTGGAGGACAGCACCGCGGCCCTGGTCGCGGAGAGCTTCCATCACGCCCTGATCGCGGCGATGCGCGCGTCCCCGCCGGCGGCCGGCCCAGGCGCCCGCGTCGACGTGGCCATGTGCCATGACGGTCTGTCAGGGCGCCGCTGGGATGGCGGGACCATGCACAACGCCACTGCGGGCGGCAGCGCCGGCGGGGTGCTCCTCCCCGACAACACGTATGTATTCTGGCTCCCCTCGGAGGCGGACGGCGGGCTTCTCGCGACCTTCCCGCGGTCGAACACGGGGTCGCCCACCCCGCCTCGCCAGGCGCTGTTCCGCATGGCGGAGTGCGGCCAGCCGGGGACGCCCCAGTACGTGAAGCGCTGCCTGATGGGCACCGGGACCAACCGCCAGACGCCGAGCCCGGGCGCGGTGTGGTCGGAGGACGCGAGCGAGGGGCTCGACCAGTACTTCGTCGCGTTCGACGTCGTCCGCGTGCGCGACCAGAACAACCTCTACACCCAGCCGCTCTTCGAGTTCCGCATCGGCGTGTACCGCAACTACCAGGACCGCGGGGCTCAGGGGTGGTCGGTCAGCGACAATCCGCCGGGCGGCGCGGCGTGGCCCGTCGGCTCGGTCAACAACCCGAACGGTCATCCTGATCTGAAAAAGGTCTTCCGAACGCTGATCGCCGGCAACTAGGCACTTTATGGCGGCGCCGATCGGCGCCTCGGGGGGAGCACATGATGTCCAGGACTCGTCGGGCCCCGTTCGCGGCTTTCACGCTCATCGAGCTGCTGGTCGCGATCGGACTCATGATCATCCTGATGGGGGCCGTGGCGATCATCTTCTTCCAGTCCACGGACCTGTTCAAGACGAGCGAAGCGCGCATGCAGATCGCGAACAACGCGCGCACGGCGCTCGACATGCTCGCCCGCGACCTCGCGGGCAGCCTGCCCTACGACAGCCAGGCCCAGGCGTTCATCATGTGGAACGTCCCGGGTTCCACCGGGGCGGGGCCAAACGACCAGAACGGGCAGAACATCCAGGGCGCGAACTCCTTCGGAGCCCGGGACGCCCTGTCGTTCTGGGCCACGACGTCGTTCCGCGGCACGGTCAGCGGCGTCCACATCACCTACTACGTCGCCGAGTCGGTCGACCCCGAGATCATGAGCAGGCAGGGGTCGCCGACGGGCGTCCGTACGGGGCGCACCATGATGGTACTCCGCCGCATCGCCCGTCGCAGAAACGGAAACGTCTGGAACACGGCGAACGAGACCGACGAGGCGGACCTCTGCGAGTACGTGCTGTCGTTCAACATCGAGCCGCTGGTGGACCGGGATGACGCCGGCCCCGAGGCGCCCCGGTTCTTCCAACTCGACGAGGGTCCGTTCCGCACGGGCCCCTTGTTCGCCCCGCCGGGCAATCCGTACAACTCCACCACGCTCCCGTCCTGGTGGGGGCTTACGGGGCCGCACCCCGTCAACTCGAACCCTACGGCGAACATCCCGCCGCGGACCCCGGTGCCCGCCTCGGAGCCGCTGCTCTCGACGGGCCTTCACCCGCTCTACCCGATCGGCAGCAACACGCCTCCCCGAGCGCAGCTCAACAACATCCGCGTCCCGATGGCGATCCGCATCACGATGCGCATCGTCGAAGGTGCGAGCGAGAAGCAGGAGAGGCTGATCTCTCGCGTGATCTGGGTGCCGATCCAGTAGCGACGTCCTCGGAGTCGAAACGAGGCCGGGCGGGGTGACCCGCCCGGCCTCGCTGCATTCCCTTCCCGTTCCCCTTCCCGCTCCCATTCCCCTTCCCAGTGCTTGAGAAGGCGCTGGGAAAGGGAAGGGGAATGGGAGCGGGAAGGGGGAGGGAAGCGGCAACCGCCAGCACCCTACGGCGCCTGGACCTTGTCGGGGTTGGCCTCGCACCACTCCTTCCAGGCCGCCGCCGCCTGCTTCACCTCGTCGTCCGAGGACTTGGCGGTGACCTTGGCGATCGACTCGCCCGTGAGGTGGGTGAGCATCCGAACCGCTACACGCAGGTCGTCCGTCGGGTTCGCGGGGTCCAGACGCGCCGCAGCCCACTGCTTCGGGTTCGGCTGCTGCCGCTCGTTTGCCCACCACTGGGCCAGGGCTTCGTCGTTCTCGAAGGTCCGGGCGACGAGCTGCTGGATGGCCTGGAAGATCTCCGGCTTGCGATCCGGCCAGGTCATCGTCAGGTCGACCAGGAGGGACATCTTGTCCGGCCGGCCCGAGACGACTGCGAGCTGCACGCCCTCCATCTGCATCTCGAGCGTCGCCGCCCCGTCCGCCTTCTCGATCACCTTGGCCAAGGCGTCCGCAGACGGCTCCGACTTCGGGAGAAAGCCGAGGTCCTTCGTCAGCCCGGCGAATCGGTCCGGAATCGGGAGGTAGCGCTTCTCCGGGGCGGTCCCCGCGGCGTAGATCCCCTCCAGGCAGACCTGGCGCAGGCGGTCGTCCTGAGTCTGCTGCATGTGCTGCGCGAGGAGTTCGACGTTCTCCTGGCTGTGGAAGCCGTACCAGGCCATGAGCGCGACGGCCATGAGCCCCTTGTCACGCCCCGCCTGGCTGGAGTCCCCGCGCCCGCACTCTTCCCGGAGGATGTCCATCACCTGCGATGGCTCGAGCCCGGCGAGCGCCTTGGCGAACCCCTTGAAGTCTTCCGGGTTCCCCTCGCGGATGGCCTCACGCGCGGGGACCGTCTTGTCGTCCGCCGCCGTCGGTGGGGGAGGCGGCGGCTTGGTCATGTCCTTGTACTTCTTGTAGCCGTAATAGCCGCCAACGACGACGACGATGAGGATGACCCCGAGCTTGATCATCGGGCCGAGCGGCCTCCGCTCCCGCTTCTTCTCGATCTTCTTCCCCGTCTTGAGGTCGGTCCCGCAGTTGATGCAGAGGGGGGCCCCCTCGTAGATCGGCTTCTTGCAGAAGGGACAGGCCTTGGTCAATGCCTGCAGGGAGGAGGCCTGCTCCTCGGTGAACATCTCCCCGTCGGTCATGGGGTCCGCCTCCGCCTTCTTCGGGGGCGGCTCGTCGGGGAGGAGGTCGATGTCCTCGGAGGCGGCCTTCTGGACCGGGACGGCCTTCTTCGCCGTCTTCGGGCCTCCCGATGGGGGGCGCGCGGCGGCCGACTTCGAGCTGGGCCTGGCGGCGCGGGAGGGGGAATCGCCGCCGCCTGCGGGGATCTTCACGGCCTGCCCGCAGCTCGGGCACTTGATCTTCTTGCCGGCCCATTCGTCCTTCGCCTTGAGCGTCTTGCCGCAAGCGCAGGAGAAGGCGATTGCCATCCTCGGGTCTCCATTCACGAACGAGAGCGGGCCGATTCTATCCGCAACCAGGACGTGATTCAAGCCCCGGTCCGTCCAAGCCTTTGTTTGATCCCGTGCCGTCCGGGGACTAAAATGGCCCTTTCGCGGCAGCACGTTCCGCGCGGGTCCAAGAGGGGATGGCCATGCCCGCCCGCATCCTCCTGATCGAGCCGAGCGAAGAGGCTCGAAGCGACTTCCAGAAGGCGATCAAGAACTCCCAGTTCCTGGTCGTCAAGGAGGTCGGCTCCGGCGAGGAGGCCGTGAACTGCTACGAGCAGGTCGAACCGGACCTCGTCGTCCTCGATCTGAGCTCGCCCGGCTTCAAGGACCGATCCGGCGAGGGCGGGATCAATATCGTCAAGCGGCTGAAGTCCCTCCACCGAGCGGCCCGCATTCTCGTTTCCCACACGCCCCAAACCAAGTACCTCGTCATGGAGGCGATGCGCCTCGGCGCCTGCGGGACGATCAAGAAACCGTACGTCCCAGACAAGACCATCGACGGGCTCGGCAAGGCCCAGGGCTCGCAGGACGGGACCGTCGGCGTGAAAATGGCAGGGGTCCGCCTGAAGAAGTCCCTCCCCGTTTTCTACAAGAAGACCACCGACGGGTTCTTCACGAAACAGCGGAACGCCGTCACCGAGGACATCAGCCACAGCGGGATCGCGATCAAGACTCCCGAGGCGATCCCGGAGAAGACCATGCTCACGATCGAGGTCCAGCTCCCGTCGAAGACGATCAAGGCGAAGGTGCAGGTGGTGCGCTCGAAGCCGATCGTCGGGATTGGCCTCAACGAGCTGGGGTGCACCTACACCGAGATCGCGCACGCCGACCAGGAGCTCCTCAAGGCCTTCATCCTGGAGCAGGTCGCCAAGGGACCCGCCAAGAAGCGCTAGCTACTCCTCGTCGCTGTGCTCTAGCGGCGACTCGCGGCGGCAGCGTGGGCAGAACTCCGTCACGAAGCAGGCGTGATCCAGGACCTTCACGTCCCTCTTGCAACGCGGGCACGGCGCCAGGACCGGGTCCGCCCCCTCCTTGAAACGCAGCCGTTCGAGCAGCTCGCAGCGCGCCGTGCGGCTCGCCCCGACGACCGAGCGGCACTCCGCGCAGTAGGGGAACGACACGTCGCGCTTGCACGTCGCGCAGTACCGCGTGACGTCGCAGAGGTGGTTCCCGGCGACCTCGGTCATGCACTTCGGACAGAAGTGGGTCACGCCGCAGACGTGGAGGACCTTTCCGCCCAGCAGGCGCTCGGCCGAGTCGGGCCGGACCGCGTCATACCCGCACGTCCCGCAGAACCGGGTGAGGCACCGGCCGACCTCGTTTCTCATGTGGTTTGCGGCGACCTCCGTGCGGCAGTTCCCGCACCAGTGCGTGACGCCGTGTTGGTGCTCGCGGCCAACCTCGAAGAGGCACTCAGGATCGCCGAGGCGGCAGATCGATGTGATCGTACACAGGTGGCCGCGCCTCACGTCGCGGCCGCACGTGAGGCACCGGTCGACGGCGAGGCAGTCGTGGCCGCTCTCGGACCTGCGCCCGCAGGTCGGGCAGGTCTTCTCCCCGGAGGCGCTCGGGGCGGGCGGAGGGGCGCCGGGCCCGCAGCCGGCGAGCATCGCCCCCAGCAGGAGGGCCGCAATGACGCAGGCCGCGGCTACTCCCCTTCGGGGGTCCCGAGCATGCCCAACAGGCGGCGCTTCCCCTCCGCGAGGAGCGCCGGCGTGCGCGCCTCGACGTTCAGGCGCAGCGCAGGCTCCGTGTTCGACTTCCTCGCGTTGAACCACCAGTCTCGGTACTCCACGGTGACGCCGTCCAGCTCGTCCACCCGTCCATCGGCGAATTCGGCCTTCAGCCTTTGGAGCATCCCGTCCTTGTCCTCGACGTGGAAGTTCAGCTCCCCGCTCGCCGAGTAGCGCTCCAGGGGCCTCACCAGCTCGTGGAGGGGCTTTCCGGCGCGCGAGACGAGCGACAGGACGCGCAGAAAGGCCATGATCCCCGAGTCGGCGTAGTAGTGGTCCCGAAAGTAGTAATGTCCCGAGAGCTCCCCTCCGAGGGCAGCCTTCTCGCGTCGCATCGTCGCCTTGATGAAGGCGTGCCCGACCCGCTCCCGCACCGCCCTCCCGCCGGCCGCCTCGATCTCCTCGCGCACCGCCCAGCTCGACCGCAGGTCGTAGACGACGGCGCTGCCCGGGGAGGCGGTGAGCATCTCGCGCGCCAGGACGCCGGTCACCAGGTCGGGCCGCACGCGGCGCCCCGTCGAGTCGACGAAGATACAGCGATCCCCGTCGCCGTCGAACCCCACGCCGAGGTCCGCCTTCGTGGCCGCGAGGACGCGCTTCAGCTCCGCGAGCGTCTCCTCCTTGAGCGGGTTCGGCTCGTGGGCCGGGAAGCGCCCGTCGGGCTCGAAGTAGAGCCTCTCCACGCGGCAGGGGAGCTTCTCCAGGACGCGAGGGAGGAGCGTCCCGACCGAGCCGTGGGCCGTGTCGATGACGAGGGAGAGCGGCTTCACCTCGTGGGCGAACGACAGGAGGTGGCGGGTGTAGTCGTCCCGGATGTCGCGCGTTTCGAGGCGTCCCGTTGCCGGGAAGGCCGACGGCGCCGAACCGACCATGCGCTCGAGGTCCCTGATCCCGGTATCCTCGGAGAGCGGGATGGCCTGCTCGCGACAGAGCTTGAACCCGATCCACTCCGGGGGGTTGTGGCTGGCCGTGACCATCACGCCTCCGTCCGCCCCGAGCGAGCCGACGGCGAAGTAGGTCGCGGGCGTCGTGACGAGGCCCACGTCGACGACGTCGGTCCCGGCCGCGCGGATCCCCTCGATGACGGCGGCCGAGACGGCGGGAGCCGCGATCCGGACATCCCGACCGACGATGACGCGCTTCGCCTTCAGGAAGGTCGCGAAGGCCCAGCCGATCCGCCGCGCCATCCCCTCGTCCAGGTCCTTCCCGTAGACGCCCCGGATGTCGTACGCCTTGAAGATTCCCGCCACGGACCCCCTCCTACGCCGGCGCCTTGAACCTCGGGCTCTGCGAGAAGAACGCGATCGGATTCTCCCAGGAGACCTTCTTCACCTCGGCCTCGGTGAACCCGCTCCGGAACATGAGGTCCGCGGTCTTCGGCACGATGAGCGGGTCGCTCTGCCCCCAGTCGGCGGAGCTGTTCATCAGCATCCGCTCGGTCCCGAACCGCTTGAGGATGTCGACCATGCGCTCCGGCGAGAGCTTCGTGATCGGGTAGATCGTGTGGCCAGCCCAGCACCCGAGCTCCTTGACCATCCCGATCGTCTCCTCGTTGTTGTGGTCGATCACGATGCGGGAGAGCGTCAGGTTCATCTCGCGGACGATGTCGATGATCCGCTTCGTGCCCCTGGCCTTCTCGACGTGGGGCGTGTGGACGATCACGGGCATCTTCTCGGACTCCGCGAGGGCGAGCTGCCGCCTGAGCACCTCCTCCTCGGCGGCCGTGATCCGGTCCAGGCCCACCTCGCCGATCCCGACGACGGTATCGCGGTGGAGCAACTCCTTCATCCGCTCGATGACCTCGAAGGCGACGCCCGTGTCGTTGGCCTCCTTCGGGTTCATCGCGATCGTGCAGTGGTGCTTCACGCCGAACTTCGCCGCGCGCGTCGGCTCGTAGCTGATCACGTGCTCGAGGTAGTCGATGTGCGTGGCCCAATGGCGGCGGAGGGACCCGAGCCAGAAGGCGGGCTCGACGACTCCCGTGATCCCCGCGGCCTTCATCCGCTCGTAGTCGTCCGTGGTCCGGGAGTACATGTGGATGTGCGGGTCGAAGAAGGGCATCGATGTCCTCCGTGGCAGGATTCGAGCGGAGCGCGGAGTCCTACTGGCCGTATCCCTGCTTGCGAAGATCGTGCTCGCGGACCTCGGCCTGCGACTTGTGGGGGTGATCGGGCCAGTCCGCGAGGATCAGGAGGTAGTACTGGTAGGCCTCCTTCCGCTTCACCGACTCCTCCAGGACTTGCGCGTAGTCCCAGATGGCATCGCGCGCGCGGAAGACCGACTCCTCGTTTCCGCTGTCGCGGTCTGTCTCGTAGAACAACTGGACGTACTGATCGAACGCGGCGATCGCAGACTCGTCGCGGAACGTGTACCGATACAGCTCCGCGATGCGGAACTGCCAGACAGGCATCCAGGGCTCTACCTTCTGCGTGTCGTACGCCGCCTTGATGTTCCGCTGGACGCGGTTGAGCGTGTAGTTGTTCAGCAGAGCGATGGGCGTGACCACGAGGATCGTGAGCAGGATGCCCAGGATCCACTTCCGTTTGCGTTCGCTGATCATGGGGATTTCGTCTCCTGGACGCGCCGCGAATGGTGGCAGCCCGCGACGACAGGTAGAGTCTATCCCATTCCGACGCGTCCGGCCACATCGCGCTGGCGTCAAGCGGCCTGGCGGCGGCGGAGGGCGTCGGCGAACAGGAGCACAACGCCGAGGCCTGCGCCCACAGGCCCCACGGGCCACGGCGCACCGCGAGAGCCCTCCGGCGGGTCGGGGACGTCCCGATCGAGGACCCGACCGCCTCCGAGCCTCGCCCATTCCTCAAGTCGGGCCCGATCGACGCCGAGGACGCGGAATTCCGGGCCGCCGGGGAGGGCAAGGGCCCCGCTTGCCAGGGCCGCATCCCCCTCGCGGACCTCGATTCCCCCGATGCCCGGCGGCAGGTCGGAGAGGGCCCCGACGTACCGCTCCCGTCCCACCGGATCGAGGAGGACGTCGACGGGCTTCCCTCCCGCAGGAACGATCCGGGCGGTGAGACGGCGGAAGGGGCCCGGCACGGCCACCTCGAGACGGTCGCCGCGCACCTCCCACGAGATCCCCGCGCGTCCCGGCGGCCTCAGGGCCCATCGGACCGCCTCGACCCAGAGCCGCGCAGCCTCGGTGTCCACCGACCACCTGTCGCCCCACGGTGCCTCCAGCGTCGTCGCGGCGGCGACCACGCGCCCCAGGCCGGCCTGCCATCCCGCGTAGAGCGGGGAGCCGTCCTCGAAGGCGAAATCGGCGCGAGCACCCTCCTTCGTCGTCACGCGGTTCCGTCCGACAGGCGGGCAGCGATCGACGCCGGGGAGGAGGGGCTCGCCGGCAGCCCGCTTGGGCGCCTCCGCCCGCTCCTCGACCAGCCTGCGGGCCTGTACGAGGTCTTCGCGGAGCGTCCTGGGCAGGTCTTCCAGGCGCGCGAGGGGCAGATACCGTCCACCCAGGGCGCGGAGCTCCGCCTCCGCGGGACGGGTCCCTGTCGTGAGTACCGTGCACGCCGCGCCCGCGCGGGAGAGTCGTTCGGCGAACGAGGCGAACGAGGGCGATCCGACCTCGCCGGGGGCCAGCTCGCCGTCGGTGATCACGAGGAGGTGCCTTCGAGGCGAGGACTCCGCCTCCAGGTCGCCGACGCCCTTCTCAAGCGCGGGGACGAGGGCGGTGCTCCCCGAAGGCGGGGCGCCTCGGGCGGCGGCGATCTGGGAGGGGAACGCGGCCGCGTCGGCCATCGCAACTGCGGCCACCACGCCCGAGAATCGGACCAGCTCGACTCGGTCGCCGGGACGGAGCAAATCACGGACCGCCTCCAGCGCGAGGAGCGCCGTATCGTACTTGGTGGCGCCCGTAGTCCCCTCCGCCATGCTCCCGCTGGCGTCGAGCAGTACGACCAGCGAGAAGGCCTCCTTCGGGAGGCACCACACGGGGAGCAGGTCCTCAAGGGGCGTGCCCGCATACCCGCCTGGCCCGAACGACCTCGGGCCGCCGGCGACCAGGAGGCCTCCACGCGACTCGCGGACATAGTCGCCAAAGTCGGGGAGTCCCTCGGCCGGCCGGTCATCGAGGACGACGGCGTCGTAGCCGTGGAGCGCCTCGATCGACGTGGAGGCGCGCACGTCGAATCCGCCGCTCGCTCGCAGGACCTGCTCCAGGCGGCGCCCGGGTTCGGCGACCATGAGGACCCTCGGCTTTCCGGCGCGTCGGACGACGGCCCAGGCGGCGTCGTTCTCGGGCCACGGATCCGCGTGGTCCGATGTCACCCTGACCTGCAGGGTCAGGACGGGCGTCGAAAGGGAAAGGAGGGAAAAGGCGACGCGGGCCTCGCGGGTGGGGGAGACGTCCACGTCCTTCCGCTCGCCGACGAGGGCCTCCTCCGCGTACAGGGCCACGTTCGCGCTCCGCTCGCCGGTCGCGGCGAGGGTCACCTCGACGTGGACGGGCTCCCCCTCCGCGACCTCGGTCGGCGCGGAGATGGCCGCGACACGCAGGTCCGCGGACTTCGGGTCGAGCGGGGCACAAAAGAGCCGGCCGCCCCTCGCGCGCAGTCTGGCGATGGCCCGACGGGCATCCCTCTGGGTCTCCTGCCCGTCCGTCCGCAGGAGCACGGTTGGGACCATTTCGGGTGGGCAGAGGCCCAGCGCCAGGTCGAGGGCACGCTCCACGTCGGTGGCGCTGCCATCCACCTTGGACCGGCTCTCGCCGAGGGACTTCCTCGATTCGACATCCCACGGCGACAACTCCACGGCGGGCACGCGACCGAAGTGGACCTCCGCGGAGAGGGGATACGCCCCTGACGGAACGATGGGAGCCCAGTCTGGAGGCCCGAATGCCGCCGAATCACGCCAGAGCGTGCTCCTTGACGCATCGATGACGATGACCAGCATCCGCGGCTGGACGCCGATCGGCAGGGAAGGCCCGCACGCAGCGAGGATCAGCAGAAGGACGGCGAGGGCACGCAACCACGGTCTCGGCCGCCCTGCGATGAGCAGAGGGACTGCGACCAGCAGGAGGGCCAGGGGCCAGTACCGCTCGAACTCGGGCACCGCGCATCAACCTCTAAGCAGAAAGGCCGCCTCCGTATCAACGGATGGCGGCCCGCCCCGCTTGGGCCTTCTGCGAATTCTAGCCCCCCGTTCGAGGGGGTTCAAGGCGGCTACTGCCCCGTGAAATTCTGCCCGCCGACGTTCGTCGTGCCGACCGTGACCTGGCGGAACGCCGGGTTGAAGGTCATCCCGGCGCGGGTCGGGGTCAGCCTCAACGTGCCCTGCGGGACGCGGAGGAAGCTGTAGTTCCCCGCCGCGTCGGTCGTGGTGTTGCGCGTCTGGCCGTTGATCGTCGCGGCGACTGACACCCCGCCGATCCCCTGGCCCGCGAGGCTGGTCACGCGGCCGCTCACCGTCACGGCCGAGGCCTGCCCTGTGCTCACCGTGAAGTCCTGCCCGCCGATGTTCGTCGTGCCGACCTGGACGCTGCGGTTCGCGGGGGTGAACACCGTGCTGGCGCGGCCAGGGGTGAGCGTCATCGTCCCCGCGGGGACGTTGACGAACTGGTAGGCGCCCGTCGCCGTCGTCGTGAATGTCCGCGACGCGCCATTGATCGTCCCGGTCACGACGACGTTCGCCGCGCCCGTGCCGTTCGACTCGCGCACCGTGCCGCTCACTGTCACGCCCGTCGTGCCGCCGCCGGGGTACAGCGCACGCACGCCCGCCATGTCGTCCGCCTCGAGGGTGCGGCATCCGGCGTGGTAGACGGGGAGCATCGTCGCCCCGGCGACGTTCGTGTGCCCGAGGCCGAGCGCGTGGCCGAATTCGTGGGCCGCGACGCCCATGACGTCGATGCCGGCCTGGGGGGACAGGGCCCAGTTCCATCTGGAGTTGAAGGCCATGTCGAACTCGGTGTACGTCCCGCCGCCGCGCGTGAAGGTCACGGCGAGGACGCTCGACCCGTACCGGGTATTGTCGATCATGTTCGACACCACGTTCACGCCGTCCCACGCCTCGGCGCGGCGGCTTGTCTGGCTGCTCCAGGTGAAGCGGAAGAACTGGTTCGTGACGTTGTTCCAGGTCGCGTGTCCCGCCTGCACGGCCCCTTCCCAGCCAGCGATCGTTCCGGCGGCGTTCGTGCTGTAGCCGACCGGCACCGATGAGCGGCCCCAGCGCCCGCCGAGGAGCACGAAGCCGAACGCGTCCCCGAGGATCGCGAGGCCGAAGACCACCAGGACAGCGCCCGCCAGCTTCATGTTCTTCATCGTGCACCTGCCTTCCGGCCCTGACGAACTGACCAGGCCAGCGCCGCGCCACCGAGCGCGAGCAGCGCCAGCCCCAGTCCGACGGAGGCCGACCGGACCACCTTCGACTCGCGATCGGCGCCCCCGCCGACCGCAACCACCTGCACATCCGAGGGACCGTGCGAGCACTCTGCGTAAACCACCTCGGGGAGATTCTCACGGCCCGACCCAACGCTCCCCGAGGCCACGGTCCCGATCAGGCCGCGGACGCGCCCGACGAACTCGTCCACCGCCACCCGACCCAGCCCCTCGACCACCTGCACGTCGGCCCCGACCAGCGCGGAGAGGTATTCCCCCTCGTGGTCGCAAACGACGTCCTTGCCCGAGCGGGGGTCGGTCACGATTTCGAAGGCCCCCTGGAACCACCCCGCAACGGGGCAGAAGAGGCGGGGGGCGTCCATGGCGAAGAGGAGGACGCGCGTGCCCGCGGCGAAGTGCGGGATGCCGGGGACCTCGAGGGTCTGGGCGCCGAGGCCGGGGACGGTCGCAGTGCCGCCGAGAAACCGCAGCGCAATTCGCTGGCCGGCGTCGGCGTGCTTGATCCCCTCGAGGACCTCGAACTCGACCACGGTGAAGATCTGGCCATCGGCCGCGTCCCAGGAACTCTCGGTAGAGAGGACGCGCGCGGTGAAGATGCGGTCGGCCTGGGAGGTGACGCTCGCGAGGTCCTGCTTCTCGAGGGTGGTCGCGGCGAGGATGGCGGGGCTCACCGCCATCACCAGGGCCACCAGCATCCTCGTTCGGAACCCGTGCATCTTCGACTTCCCTACGTAAGACCCACTCACCTTGGTTAGCACGCAGGTTGCCCCTCTCTCCTGTGCGTTCGGAATCGTATGCGAGTCGCAATCGATTATCATGCATGCACTAACGTCGCACGCACGACTCTCGAATACCGGACACGAGATTCCGTCCCGGAGCAAGAACCCCTGCCCGAGGCGCACCGGTGTGAGTGCGCACGCAGAACCTGTGTGCGAACGCAAGCTTGTGAGCACCGGGCGCGCCGGAGACGACTGTAAGCGTCCGCTTACAGGGTAAGGAACGGTTGTCAGCTTGCGACTGTCCTTCCCGACATCCCGATTGCTGGGATCCCCCTGGGCTCGCGCGTATCATCCGTGCTGTCAGAGCCGAGGAGAGCCATGTCCGAGTCGTCGAGCGTCGTCACCGAGGCCCACTTCCGCTACGTCGCCGAGCGGACCGTCCCCGAGGATGCCTTCCTCCAGGACCTCAAGACCGCCGCGAAGCAGGAGGGGATCCCGCCGATCTGGATCGCCCCCGAGCAGGCGAGCTTCATGCAGGTCCTCCTCAAGCTCTCCCGCGCGCGGGAGGTCGTCGAGGTCGGCACGCTCGCCGGCTACTCGGCCATCGCGATGGCCCGAGGACTTCCACCCGACGGCCGCGTGAGGACGATCGAGCTCCTCGACAAGCACGCCGACTTTGCCGAGCGCTGGGTCGCGCGGTCCGACGTCGCGGGGCGGGTCGTCGTCCATCGAGGCGCGGGCGCGGCCGTCCTACCGGGCTTCGCCCCCGACTCGGCCGACGCCGCGTTCCTGGACGCCGACAAGGCGAGCTACCCGCTCTACCTCGCCCACGCGATGCGCATCGTGCGGAAGGGCGGCCTGATCATGGTCGACAACGCCTTCGCCTTCGGCGAGCTGTTCGCCGAGACGCCTCGGGACCGCGAGGTCGCGGCGGTCCGCGCGTTCAACGACCACATGGCGGAGATGCCCGGCCTCCACGGCGTGATCGTCCCGATCGGAGACGGACTCTGGGTCGCGGTGAGGGAGTCATGAGCGCGGTCGAGGGTCCGGGCCGCTTGCATTGGACGAATCGTAGTTTATAATCCGTCCAGCATGCGCGTCGCTCCCGTTCTTACCCCGGTGCCCCCCCCCGACGACGAGTTGCGCCTCCTCCAGGAACTCCGCGACGGGAAGATGCGATTCCCGCACCTCCTCCGGCCCCTGCGGCCGTACCAGGCCCGGGGGGCCCTCTTCGCCGCCTGCAGGGGCCGAGTCGTCCTCGCCGACGAGATGGGGCTCGGCAAGTCCGCGCAGGCCATCGCCGCGGCCCTCCTCCTCGCGCGCCGCGCGGGCGTCCGCCGGGTGCTCGTCCTCTGCCCCTCGGGCCACGTCCAGGGCTGGATGGACGAGATCGCCGCCGTCACCGATCGCCCCGTCGGAGGCCCCGACGAGGCGATCCCCGACGGCGACCCGTCGTTCCGAGTCGCCCCCCTCGCTTCCGCGTGGAGCGACCGACGGACCCTCGCCGCCGCCCCTCCCGACCTTGTCGTCCTCGACCAGGCCTATCGCGTCGCCCGCTGGGACGGACGCCTCGGACGCGGGATCCTCGCCCTCCGCTCCCCGTACCTGTTCGCCCTCACCGGGGCGCCGTCGGAGTGCGACCCCGCGTGGATTCATCCGCTCGTCCAGCTCCTCGCCCCCGGCGCCCTCGACCCCGAGGAGGTCCACGCCGAACGCTACCTCCGCCTCGACGACCGCGAGGCCGTCGTGGGCGCCCGCCACCTCGACGAGCTCCGGCGACGCCTCTCGCGCGTCGTCCTCCGTCGCCGCGCCGAGGAGGTGGCCGGCGAGCTGCCGGGCCTCATCGAGTCCATCGTCCCCGTGGCGGACTCCGCGCACGCGGACCCTGGCGGCCCCGTGCGGGCGCGGCTCGAAGACCTGCGGCGACCCGACGCGGCGGGGCGGACGGCGGAGCTCCACTACCTGCTCCGGGAGCTGGTGAAGGCGAACGGCCACCGCGTCGTGGTCTTCGCGCAGGACGCGGACCTCGTCTGCGCGGCCGCGCCGGTCTGTGAGCGGCTGAAGGTCGGCCACGCGTGCCTGTGGAACCGACTCTCGCCGGCCGAGGACCGCGAGGTCTCGCGGCAATTCCTCCTCCACCCCGACCTCAGGGTCTTCGTCGCGACGGACCGCGCGGTCCCCGAAGCGGTCCTGGCCGCCACGAGGCACCGCATCTGCCTCGACGTCCCCTGGTCGCGCGCGGCCTTCGACCGCCGCGCCGCCGGCGGCCCCGCGCCGGTGCATCGGATCCAGCTCCTCTCGCGCCGCCCCGTCGAGACCGCGCTCCTCGCGTGGCACCGCTCGGGCGCCCAGCCCGACCCTGCGGCGCTCCTCCGCGAACGCCCCCGCGAATTGCTGGCCCGCCTCCTCTCCTGATTCCATTCCCGCGGGTCGCACGCTACGATCCCCCCTCGCCAGGGAGATCGAGATGACCACCATCCTCAGCGTGCGGCACAACGGCAAGGCCGCGATCGGCGGAGACGGACAGGTGACGCTCGGCGAAACGGTCGTCAAGCACCAGGCCGTGAAGGTCCGCCGCCTCAACGACGGGAAGGTCTTCGTCGGCTTCGCCGGGGCCACGGCCGATGCCTTCGCCCTCATCGAGCGCTTCGAGAAGATGCTCAAGACCTACCAGGGTTCCACGAGAAAGGCCGCCATCGAGCTGGCGAAGGAGTGGCGCACCGACCGCGTCCTCCGCAGGCTCGAGTCGCAGATGATCGCCGTCGACAAGGACGTCTCGCTCCTCATCTCGGGCGTCGGCGACGTCATCGAGCCCGACGACGGCGTGCTCGCCATCGGGAGCGGCGGGCCGTACGCCCTCGCCGCCGCCCGGGCGCTCACGAAGCACTCCGCGCTGGACGCGAAGGCAATCGTCGTCGAGTCCCTCCAGATCGCGAGCCGGATCTGCATCTACTCGAACGACCAGATCCACGTCGAGGAGGTCGCATGAAGGGGACCGACCAGCGAACTGGCTCCGACAGCGACCTGACGCCCAGGCGCATCGTCGAGGAGCTGGACAAGTACATCGTCGGCCAGCACGACGCGAAGCGCTGCGTCGCCATCGCCATCCGGAACCGCTGGCGGCGGCAGCGCCTGACCCCCGAGCTGCGCAACGACGTCGCGCCGAAGAACATCATCATGATGGGGCCCACGGGGGTCGGCAAGACCGAGATCGCCCGCCGCCTCGCCCAGCTCGTGCGCGCCCCGTTCCTGAAAGTCGAGGCGACGAAGTACACCGAGGTCGGCTACCACGGCAGAGACGTCGACACCATGGTCCGCGACCTGGCGGAGATCGCCATCGCCCTCGTGAAGTCCGAGGCCATGGAGGGGGTCCGCGGCAAGGCCCGCGAGCACGCGGAGGAGCGGATGCTCGACCTCCTCGAGACCAAAAAGCGCGGCTTCGCGGAGGCCTCCGACGACGGCGGCCAGAGAGAGGACCTCCTGAAGAAGCTGCGGAGCGGAGCACTCGACTCCAAGACCGTCGAGATTACCGTCGAGGAGCGGAACACGCAGCTCATGCAGGTCTTCTCGAACGCGGGGATCGAGGAGTACGGGATCGACCTCCAGAACATGATGGGGAACCTGGGCCCGTCGAAGCAGCGCAAGAAGAAGGCCATGGTCGGCGACGCGATGAAGATCTTCACGGAGCAGGAGGCGGAGAAGCTGATCGATCGCGAGAAGTGCACGCGCGAAGGCGTGGAGCGGGCGGAGAACTCGGGGATCATCTTCATCGACGAGATCGACAAGGTCGCCGGCAGCCACCCGTCCCACGGCCCCGACGTCTCGCGGGAAGGCGTGCAGCGGGACCTCCTGCCACTCGTGGAGGGGGCCACGATCATGACGCGGCACGGCCCCGTGAACACGACGCACGTCCTCTTCATCGCCGCGGGCGCGTTCCACATGTCGAAGCCGAGCGACCTGATCCCGGAGCTGCAGGGGCGCTTCCCGATCCGCGTCGAGCTCACGAGCCTCGGCAAGGACGAGTTCCTGCGGATCCTGACGGAGCCGAAGAACGCGCTCGTGAAGCAGTACCAGGCGCTCCTGGAGACCGAGGGCGTGACGCTCGACATCCAGCCCGATGCGATCGACGAGATCGCGACGATCGCCGCGCAGGTGAACGGGAGCATGCAGAACATCGGCGCTCGCCGCCTCGCGACGATCATGGAGAAGGTCCTCGAGGAGGTCTCCTTCTCCGCCCCCGAGCTGCGGCGCCCCACGGTCGTCGTCGACCGCGAGTACGTGCGGTCGCGCCTGAAGGGGGTGCTCGAGGACGAGGACCTCTCCCGGTACATCCTGTGAAATGCGGATCTCGGAGTTGGGATTGCGGGTTGTTGCGGATTGCGGGTAGAGGATTGCGGATTGGTCGCCACGGAGATTCCGCAATCGGCAATCCGCAATCCGCGACAATCCGAAATCCGTAATCCGAGATCCGAGATAGCCCCTTGAATTCCCAGGCCATCCGTTTCGAAGTCGTCACCCGAGCAGGCCGCGCCCGCCTGGGTCGGTTGTCGACGCCCCATGGCGAGGTCGACACGCCGGCCTTCATGCCGGTCGGAACGCACGCGACGGTGAAGTGCCTCCTCCCGTCCCAGCTCCGCGAGGCGGGGGTTCAGATGCTCCTCGCGAACGCGTACCACCTGTCGCTCCGCCCCGGCGAGGAGCTGATCCGCTCGCTCGGGGGGCTCCACAGGTTCATGGGGTGGGACGGGCCGATCCTGACCGACAGCGGCGGGTACCAGGTCTTCTCCCTCGCGAAGATCTGCCGCATCGACGACGGCGGCGTGGAGTTCCAAAGCCCCGTCGACGGCGCGCGCGTCTCGTTCACGCCCGAGCGCGTGATGGCGATCGAGGAGGCCCTCGGGCCCGACGTCGCGATGCCGCTCGACCAGCCCGCCGGCTGGCCCACCACGGAGGAGAGCTCCCGGGACTCGGTCCGGCGCACGCTCGACTGGGCGGCGCGGTCGAAGCGCGCCCACACGAGGTCCGACCAGGCCGTCTTCGGCATCGTCCAGGGGAGCGTCTTCCCCGAGCAGCGCGAGTTCTGCGCGAAGCGGCTCGTCGAGATCGACTTTCCCGGCTACGCCGTCGGGGGCCTTTGCCTGGGGGAGGGGGCGTCGCGGATGGCCGAGACGCTCGACGCGACGACGCCGCACCTGCCGGAGGACCGCCCGAGGTACCTGATGGGGGCGGGACCGCCGGAGGACCTCCTCGCGGCGATCGAGCGGGGGATCGACCTGTTCGACTGCGTCCTGCCGACGCGGAACGGCCGGACGGGCCAGGCGTTCACGAGCGGCGGGATCGTGCGGCTGCGGAACGCGGTCCACCGGGAGAACCCGGGGCCGCTCGACCCCGAGTGCCCGTGCGTCGCGTGCCGCCGATTCTCGCGGGCCTACCTCCGGCACCTGTTCCAGGCCGACGAGGTCCTCGGCCCGTCGCTGGTCTCGCTCCACAACGTGACGTATTATCAGACGCTGATGCGGGGGGCGCGGGAGGCCCTCCGGGAGGGGACCTGGGCCGCCTTCTGCGACCGGGCCCTCGCTCCGTACGCACCGGAGGCCGGCTCCGGCCTTGCGCCCGGGGAGGCGCGTGAGTAGGATATCCGTCCGTTCAGCCCCGCACGAGGATTGGCCTGATGTTCAACATCTTCAGCGGCATGCGGAGGGACACCGTCGTCGGGATCCTCCACGTGATGAGCGTCGTTTTCCCGCTGCTGGGGCTACTCTTCACGGTGATGATCGCCTTCTTCCTCCCCGGCTCGGACCACCCCAGCGTCGAGGCGATGGTCTTCGCCTCCGGGATCTTCCTCTTCGGCCTCTTCGCCGGCACCGCGCTCTTCGGCCTCTCGTTCGTCGTGGAGGACACGGCGTCGCTGGCGAAGGCCGCGAGCCAGTCGGAGGGAGAGGAGTCGGAGTCGCCCCGGTTCGAGAGCCGTGTGAAGGAGATCGAGGCGCGGGAGCGCACGCAGGAGGCGGCCGCGCCATCCTCGAACGGCGAGGACGACGAGAAGTTCATGATCTCGGTCCCGCGCCCCGGGTCGGCCGTCGAGGGCGCCCCCGCTCCGCCGAAGCCCGCCCCGACCGCCGAGGCGGGGAAGTGCTTCGAGAGCGTGAAAACGTACGTCGACCTCGAGATGTGGCCGCTCGCCTATCAGAAGGCGCAGGAGCTGCTGCAGAAGTTCCCCGACTCCCCCGAGGCGGCCAAGGTGCGGAAGAACCTGGAGTACATCCGCCAGCGCGCCGAGGAGATCGAGGTTACCGGCCCGCGCCGCTAGGCGCCCGTCACCTCTTCGCCGGGGAAGGCTTGCGGATCTTCTCGATCAGCACGTCCTTCTGGAACGGCTTCACGATGTAGTCCTTCGCGCCCGCCTGCATGGCGCGGAACACGTCTGCCTTCCTGCTCCAGGCGGAGATGAAGATCACGGGGACGTCGCGCGAGGACGACCGGCCCTTGATCTTCTGGCACAGTTCGGGCCCGTCCGCTCCCGGGAGGACCATCTCGAGCAGGACGGTGTGGACCTCGATCTTCTCCAGCGTGTCCAGGACCTCCTGGCCCGTGGCCGCCTCCATCACGTGGAAGCCCTCGCGCTCGAGCAGGAAGCGGACGATCTTGCGGCTCTGCGCCTGGGCGTCGCCGATCAGGACGACCTTCTTGCCGCCCTCCGTCTTGCGGGCATCCTTGGGCGGAGTGGGGGACGGGACGCGCGGTTCGGCGGAGAAGACGTCGTCTGCCGTAACGTCGACCGGCTCGAACTTCATCGTCTGGGGCTCGACCAACGACTGGTTGAGCAGCGTGAACATCGCGTTCCAGACGGGGAAGGCGCGCAGCCCCGTCTGGTCGACGATTCCGGAGACCGTCTCGCCCTTCTCGACGAGGGAGAGGATGGCGACCAGGGACTTGTCCTGCCCCTTCTGCGCGAGGAGGTCGGAACCGAGCGGGGTGAGCCGGAAGTTGAGGTCTCCGGTCGGGATGGCCTTGCGGATCATCTCCCATTCGTCGGCGCGGCGCGCGGCCTCGAGGAGGACGTAGGACAGCTCGATCGGGACGTCCACGGCGAGGTGATCGGGGTCGCCCGATCCGCTGGGAGGCGGCCCCTCGTAGAAGCGGAAGGTCCCCTTCGCCGAGGAGAGGACCTCGAACAGCTCCTCCTGGGCGTACTCGCGGAGCGTCTGGTGGAGGTCGACCTCGTTCACCGCCCGCATCTTCAGGAGCACCTCATGGAGCGGGCGTCCCGACTTGCGGCGTTCCAGCACGGCGCTCTGACGGTGGGCGTCAGAGAGGAGATCCCGCCGGGAGAGGAGGATGTCGAGCGGAATGGGGCGGCGGCGGCCGACGCCGAGCACGTAGATCGCGGGGGGGCGGAGGAAGAAGGAGCGCTCCTCGCCGTCGATGGAGACGGAGAGGGGGCCCTGCCGGCGGGCCTCCATGAGGTTGGGGAGGAGGACCGTCAGGCCCAAGACTGACAAATCGCCTTGAAGACTGCCCATGCCGCTGCCCTTGCCCGGGGTCCGATATCAGATATCTGATATCTGATATCAGATATCAGATATCCGTTCCCCGACATCCTTCGCCTTCTCCACATCGATGACCCTGACCCGCATGCGCTCGATCCGGAGTCGCCCCTCTGCAAACAGCCGGATCGCCGCCGGGTACGCCACGCACTCCTCGACGAACACACGGTCTGCCAGAGCGTGCGGCGTGTCATCATCCAGCACCGGGACCGTCCTCTGGAGGATGATCGGCCCGTGGTCGTACTGCTCGTCCACGAAGTGCACCGTGCAGCCGCTCACCTTCGCCCCGCTCTCGATCACGGCCCGATGGACCCGCTCGCCGTAGAAGCCCTTGCCGCCGAAGGCCGGCAGCAGCGCGGGGTGGATGTTCATCACGCGGCCCTCGAACTCCCGCGGGAGGAGGACGCGGTGGATGAGGCCCGCCATCGCCACGAGGCCCGGCGCGTGCGGGGCGATCTCCGCGAGGACGGCTCGACCGAACGAGGCGTCGTCGACGTACCGCTTGCGCGGCACGACCGCAGCCGGGACGCCCGCCTCGCGGGCCCGCGTCAGGCCGTAGGCGTCATCCTTGCTGGAGATGACCACGGCGATCCGCGCGGGAAGCGTCCCGTCGCGAATGCGGTCCAGCAGGTTCTGGAGCGTCCGCCCCGAGCCCGAGAGGAGCACCGCGATGGGGAGCGAGCTCAACGGAAGAACACCAGCGTGACGCCGATGAAGATCGGGATCAGGATGGCCATCGAGTAGATCATGAAGCCGAGGAACGTGGGCATCTTCACGCCCGCCTCCTCGGCGATCGCCTTGACCATGAAGTTCGGCCCATTCCCGATGTACGTGACCGCGCCCATGAACACGGCGCCGCACGAGATCGCCTTAAGGATCGCCTCGCCGCCCTCCACATTCAACATTTCGTGGAGGTGGCTTCCGTTCGTCCCCAGGAGCCCGCTCGCCGCGGAGGTGAACGTAAGATACGTCGGCGCATTGTCCAGGAAGCTCGACAGGGCCCCGGTCGCCCAGAAGAACTGCCACGGCTGCGTGATCTGGAGGGAGCCTCCCCGCGCCTCCAGGATCAGGAGCGCGGGCACCATCGTCGCGAAGATTCCCGCGAACAGGACGGCCACCTCGATGATGGGCCCCGCCGTGAACCGATTCTTCTCGCGCAGCCCCTTCGGCGTCATCAGGAGGGAGAGCATTGCGAGCACGCCCATCGCACCCACCTGGCTGAACTTCTGCACGTCCTCGCTCCAGCCCAGCCTCGGTCCGTAGTACCCCCCGCAGAACGCGGCCGCGACCACGCCTCCGAGCAGGAGCACGTTCACGTACCCCTGGATCACCATCGGCTCGTGCTGCTGGACCTCCTCGAGCTGCGATCCGGGCCGCTCCTTCTCCTCCTTGTTGAAGACCGCCTCGTCCCACACGTGGAAGACGACGAGGAGCGCCCCGACGACGAAGACCCACTCCCAGACGAGGCCGAGCGTCCAGGCGAAGGGCACGCCGCGGAGGAAGCCCAGGTAGAGCGGCGGGTCTCCCAGGGGCGTCAGCAGCCCGCCCGCGTTCGACACGATGAAGATGAAGAACACGACGATGTGCGCCTTCTTCACGCGCTTGGCGTTCGCGCGGAGCAGGGGACGGATCAGGAGCACCGACGCCCCGGTCGTGCCGAGGAGCGAGGCGAGGACGGCGCCGATCGCGAGGACCCCCGTGTTCATGAGCGGCGTGCCCGAGAGGGACCCTCCGATGTAGATCCCGCCCGAGATCACGTAGAGGGCCGCCAGGAGCATGATGAAGGCGAGGTACTCCTTGCCCGAGTGCGCGAGGGCCGCGATCCCGGGGGTCCCGCGGTTGATGAGGAGGCAGACGGTCACGGTCCCGAGCGCCATGGCGACGGAGGCCTTGTTGGTGTTCAGCTCCCACCACTTGTGCGCGACTAGCGGCAGGAACGCGATGGCGAGGAGGAGCGCCGCGAACGGCGCCACGGTCCAGACCGGCAGCGTCATCGCAAACTCCGAGGCGCCGGAGGCCAGCGCGGGGAGGGGGGTGAAGAGCAGGAGAAGGACGATCAGCGGGGCACGCATCGACTTCGATCCTCGCAAGGGCCTACGACGATGAGTCCGGCCTCGAAGACGCAATCACGCCCACGCACCGCTCGCACAGGAGCGGATGCTGCGCCGATCGGCCGACGCTCTCGCGATGGCCCCAGCACCGCACGCAACGCGCGTGCGGCGTCCGCGAGCCCTTCACGTACAACCTGGGCGTATCGATGCCCGGGCCCGCCCCCGCGAGGGCCCCCTGCACGAGCTTGACCTCCGAGACGAGGAGGAACGACGGCAGGTCGGCCTCGTACGACATCAGGAATCCGAACAGCTCCTTGTCCTCTGTCGCGAGGTCGATCCGCGCCTCCTGGCTCTTCCCGATGGTCTTCTCGTTTCGCAGCCGCTCGACCTCCCTCGCCACGTCCGCGCGGATGGCGAAGAGACGCGTCCAGCGCTTCTCGAGGTCGAGGTCGCGTTCACCCGCGTTGACGACCGGCCACGCGCCGAGGAGCACGCTCTCCGCCTCGCTTGCGCCGGGCAGGTAGCCCCAGACCTCCTCGGCCGTGTGGCACAGGATGGGCGCGATCAGCTTCGTTAGGTCGACGACGATCCGGTGGAGGACCGTCTGCGCGGCGCGGCGGGACTTGTCGTCCGCCGAGAGCGTGTAGAGGCGGTCCTTGAGCACGTCGAGGTAGAAGGCGCTCACGTCGACCGTGCAGAAGTTGTGCAGGAGGTGATAGACCCGGTAGAACTCGAAGTCCTCGTACGCCTGCGTCACCTCGGCGATCACGCCCTGGAGCCGCGAGAGGGCCCACAGATCGACCTCGCGGAGCGCGCCCTTCGAGGCGGAGTGCTTCGCCGGATCGAAATCGAACAGGTTGCCGAGGAGGAACCGCAGCGTGTTGCGGACCTTCATGTACGGCTCGCGGCGGTCCTCGATCAGCTTCGGCGACACCGGGATGTCGTCCGTGAAGTTGAGCGAGCAGAGCCAAAGGCGCATGAGGTCCGCGCCGTACTTCTTCGAGACGTTTTCCGCCAGGAGGAGCTGCCACAGCTCCTTCTGCTTCTTCTCCGCCTCGGACTTGGAGACCTTCTCGCCGGTCTCGAGGACGACGAAACCGTGCGTGAGGACCGCCTTGAAGGGGGCCTTCCCGTTCGTGAAGACCGAGGGCAGCAGCGAGAGCTGGAACCACCCGCGGTGCTGGTCGGTCCCCTCCAGGTAGAGGTCGGCGGGGAAGGCCAGCTCGGGGCGCTCCATGCAGACCGCCCGATGGCTTGCCCCCGACTCGAACCACACGTCGAAGATGTCGTTTTCCATGCGGAACGAGGTCGCCTTGCACTTCGGGCAGGCGAACCCCGCCGGGACGAAGTGCGCGGCATCCTTCGTGAACCACGCGTCGGCCCCCTCGGCGCGGAAGACCCGCGCGACAGTCTCCAGGACCGCCTCGGAGAGGAGCGGCTCGTCGCACGCGGCGCAGTAGAGGGCCGGGATCGGCACGCCCCAGGCCCGCTGGCGGCTGATGCACCAGTCGGGGCGGTCGCGGAGCATGCTGGAGATGCGCGTCTCTCCCCAGCCGGGGACCCAGCGCACGCCGCGGACGGCCTCCAGCGCGCGGGCGCGACCCGAGTTCACGTCGACGCCGATGAACCACTGCTTTGTCGCGCGAAAGATCACCGGGTTCTTGCAGCGCCAGCAGTGCGGGTACGAGTGCGAGTTCTTCTCGTCGTGGAGCAGGAACCCCGTGTCGCGGAGGTGCTGGACGATGAGCGGGTCGGCCTGGTGTACGTTGACTCCCTTCCAGAGCGGGACGTCCTCGGTGAAGCAGCCCCCCTCGTCGACGGGGGAGAGGACGGGCAGCTTGAACTCCTGGCCCGTGACGAAGTCCTCCTGACCGTGGCCGGGGGCGGTGTGGACGCAGCCGGTCCCGTCGGACTCGCTCACGTAGAGCGCGGTGACGAACGGGCAGGTCCACTCGACGAACGGGTGCCGGTAGCTAAGCGCCTTGAGCGCCGCGCCCGTGCAGGTGCCGAGCACCTGGGGGTCGACGAGGCCGCACTTCCTTACGACGGTCTCGACGAGGCTGGCGCCGAGCACGCCGACCTCGACGCGCCCCGAGCGCGGGTCCTGGTAGCGCAGGAGGGCGTACTCGCGGCCGGGGTGGACGGCGACGGCGACGTTCGCCGGCAGCGTCCACGGGGTCGTGGTCCAGACCAGCACGAAGGCGGGCGCGCCGCCGAGGTCGCCCGCGCCGAACGGCGCCCGCGCTTCGGAGACCAACGGGAACTTCACGTAGATGGACGGCCCGGAGACGTCCTTGTACTCCAGCTCCGCCTCGGCGAGCGCGGTGCGGTCGGTCATGCACCAGTGGATCGGCTTGAGCTTCCGCTGGACGTGCCCCTTGGCGACGAGCTCGCGGAAGAGGTCGATGATGGCCCCCTCGTACTGCGGCGACATCGTGAGGTATGGCTTGTACCAGTCGCCGAGCACGCCGAGCGTCATGAATTGGCGGCGCTGGACGTCGATGTACTTCTCGGCGTACTGCTTGCACATCCTCCGGACCTCGGCGGCGCTCGTCGTCTTGAGCTTCTCGCCTAGCTGGGTGGCGACCTTCTGCTCGATCGGGAGGCCATGGCAGTCCCAGCCTGGGACGTACGGGGCGTCGAAGCCCTGCATCGTCTTGAACTTGACGACGATGTCCTTGAGGATCTTGTTGAGGCCGGTGCCGACGTGGACGTCTCCGTTCGCGTACGGCGGGCCGTCGTGGAGGATGTACTTCGGGCGGCCCTTCCGCGCGGCGCGGATCTTTTCGTACATCCCCCCCTCGAACCACCTCTTGCGCAACTCGGGCTCCCGCTCGACGAGCTTCGCCTGCATGGGGAAGTCGGTCTTGGGGAGGAGGATGGAGTCCTTGTAGGCGGCGCCACCGTCGTCCTTCTTCGGCCTGGCGCCCGCGTCGCGGGCCTGACTGGGGCCCGCGTCGCGGGCCTGACTGGCGCCCGCGTCGCGGGCCTGACTGGGGCCCGCGTCGCGGGCCTCACTGGGGCCCGCATCGCGGGCCTCACCGTCGGACATGGCGGTTCTCCCGATTCCTGGAGCCCTGGGGCGCGCTATTGTGCTCGCCCGCCTCGGTTTCCGCCACTCAGTTTTGCAGGCGGATTCCCCGTAAGACGTCGATCCGGGGCGCGTATTGAACTATGGAGGGAGGTGATGGGTTCGCGGGGGAGACTCCCATGGGGACAGAGCGGGTCACGGTGCTCCTGGTCGACGACACGGAGATGGTGCGGGACCTGACCAAGGGGATCCTGGAGTCGAGGGGATTCTCGGTCCTCACGGCGGCAGGGGGGCAGGAGGCGCTCGGCCTGCTCGAACGCGAAGCGACTCGAATCGACCTGCTCATGACGGACCTGCAGATGCCAGACATGGGGGGCCGCGAGCTGGTCCGCCTGGCGCGTGCCCGGCGCCCGGACCTGCGGGTGCTCTACCTCTCCGGCTCCTCGCCCGATCCGCCCGACGACGGCGTGCCGTGCCTCGTGAAACCGTTCACGATCGACGGGCTCCTGGTCGCCATCGCGGCGGCGCTGGCGCCGTGAGACTGGATGCGCTTCGATTCGTGGGGTGTACAATGAGCCGCGACGCACAATCCGCCTGACGAGACTGACGATGTTCACCTGCACTCGGTGCCAGCGCACGCTCGATGAGTCGCTCATCAGGTTCCAACTCGGCGAGACCAGGGTCTGTCGGGAATGCCACGAGGCCGGAGGTCACGTGCCGCCACTCTTGGAGGCCGTGCTGGCGGAGCCGCCAACGCCGCCGGTCACTCGGCCCGAGGTGCTGGACGGAGAGAGTCCCCCTGCGAAGCGGCTCGCCGTACGGGTCGAGGGAAGGAGCGCGCGGATCTGGGTCCGCAAGGCGGGAGCGAGAACCGGATTCCTGTTTGCCGTAGCCGGCCTGGTGGCCCTCATCATCTGGTTGAGGGCATCCATCGGTTCGATGGACGACGGTGCGGTCTTGACCACGGCGCTCTTCGTAGGGATCCCGGTCTTCGCCATCGGCGCGTATGCCGTCTTCCCGGGTCGGAGAGTTCTCGCGAGCGAAATGGAAGGGGACATCGAGGTACAGCGAGCGTGGCTTGGGATTGCCTACCACCGGACTCGAGTCCCCTTCGCCGAGATCGATGAGATCTCCCCGGCCGTGGTCGGAGTGGCGGTGGAGCGCAGGGCAGGCGTGGATGGGGCGAGCACGGCGCTCGGCGTCCTCTCGGCGGTGACGCTGGGTGTCGGCTGGGTGAGCTACGACATGGAGACGGAGACCATCCCGGCGTTCGGAATCCTCGTGAAACGCAAGTCGGGGAGGCCGCTCTTGACGCACGTCACCTGGAGCGCGGACGATTGCCGCCGTGCCGTCGACGCTCTCCGGGCCGCGATGGGGGTACAGCCGCTGGAGTAACGGTGGCCCGCGCACCGCTGCGGCCTTTGCTTGGTTCCCGGGATCGATTGACACCTACCGGCCCGCGTCCTTACACTCCGCGCCGTATGGAAGCAGCGGCGCTCGAACAGCGCATACGTCTGGGCGAGGACTCGCGGACGGAGTTCAAGGGCGTAGCGCAGAGCAACTTCAGGCTCGCGCCCCAGGACATCGCCAAGGCCATCGTGTCTCTGGCGAACACCCGTGGCGGGGTGCTGGTGATCGGGGTCGATGACGACGGAAAACCCAGCGGCACCGGCACGACCCAGCAGACCGATGCGCTCATGCGTCAAGTCGTGCAGGCATGTCAGGACTCGATTCAGCCCTCGATCGCATGCGCGATCGAAAAGGCCGAGCTGCATGGCGTCAACCTCCTGCTCGTCGAGGTGACTGCGTTCAGCTCGGGCCGCCCCTACCGGGCGGATCGAGGCTACTACGTCCGCGACGGCAGCGTTTCGCGGGAGGCGACACGCGACGACCTGGTCCGACTCCTCCAGTCGCAGGACCACCACTACGACGAGGAGCCTCTCGCCGGTGCGAAGTTGGCCGACCTCGACGGCGCCGCGATCCAGAGGGCCTTCGCCCTCCTGTATGGTGTCGTGGACCCGCGAGAGACCTCGCGGTACCTCCGCGCGCTGGGATGCCTGGACGACGACGAAACGCCCACGGTGACCGGGGTCCTCTTCTTCGGGCGCGAGCCGTCGCGGTGGCTGCCAGACGCGCGGGTGAGCGCGGTCCGCATCGAAGGAACCATGATTTCGTCGACGTTTCTCGACCGGCAGGAGTTGGCCGGTCGCGTGACGGAGCAGATCGAGGCCGCGGGGGTGTTCTTGCAGCGGCACATGGGCTCGTCGTCCGAGGCCCCTGGATGGGAGAGGACTGAACGCCCTGGCCCGGGACGAATCCCGCAACCCGCGCTACGCGAAGCGGTGCTCAATGCGATCGCGCATCGGGACTACAAGATGACCTCGCAGACTCGCATCTTCGTGTTCGACGACCGAGTGGAGGTGGTCAGCCCTGGCGGGCTCCTGAACCGCCTGACGCTGGAGTCCATCCGACTTGGAGGCGTGAGCCAACGCAGGAACCCGCGCATTGCGGCGCTCCTCGTGCATCTGCAGCGTCGGGAACACCTTGGATTCGGCGTGTTCGAGATGATCCGGCAGATGGCGGACCAGGGCCTCCCGGAACCGGAGTTCGGCCTGCAGGGCGGGCACTTTCGGGTGACCCTCCGCGGCCGACCGCGTAGCGCGCCATGAGCGAGGAGCAGAACAAGCCGGGCCCGTGGTGGGAGACGACTCCGGAAGGTCGGGCTCTTCCGCTGGGGCTCATCAAGCTCGACCGGAAGGGCTCGACGGCCGAGTGGAAGGAGCTGCCGGACGCCGAGGTCATGAAGCGCGCCGCGCAGTTTTCCAGCGGAGTCGAGGAGACCGCGCGGGCCTTCGACGCCGCCCCTCTCAACTGGCAGGGGGACGGCGTCATGATCTTCGTCACGGACGAGGGGGGCCTGCCCGCTCACGTGCGATCCGTTCAACTCGCGCGTCTCTTGTGGCAGCGGATCCGCGTTGACCTCAATCTGCCCGTGCGGCTCGGCGTGCACGCTGCCGAGGTGTCCTGGAACCCGGACACGGGGAAGATCCGCCACCAGGCGCTCGACCTCTGCGGCCACCTCGAGGAGGCCGCCCCCGTCAACGCCATCGCCATCAGCGAGGACGTGTTCCTCGGTCTCGAGGATGCCGACGCCAGGGAGTTCGCCCCGCTCGGCGTCACGCGTCGGGACGGGACGCCGGCGTACGTCTACCCGCCGGCCGCGGCCATCAGGAGAGAGGCCGAGTTCTTCGACGCCATCCCCGACCTGGAGACATGGAGCGCCTTCCGACGATACCTGCGCTCCTCCGAGGTGTCTCACCTGCGGTACGTCGGACTTCGCCGGGCGAAGAAGGAGCCCCCGCACCTGGACATCCGGAACGTCTTCGTCCCGCAGGAGGTCGAATGGCAGTCGAGGCAAGTGCCTACGCCCCCTGCCTTCGAGAAGGCCCTCTCGAAGCGGGGCAAGGCAGATGCAATGCGCGGGTTGGACGAAGCCTCCTGGATGTGGGGTGAGGGCCGGGCGACCGCGCTCATGAACATTCCGGAGCTGTTCCGCAGACATCGGAGCGTCATGGTCCTCGGCCACCCTGGCTCCGGCAAGACTACGCTCCTCAGGTGGTTGGCTGTAATTGCGGGGGGAGGCCCCCTTGCGATGGCCCGAGTCCTGGGCGTCTCCGAGCGCCTCCTGCCGCTCCCCGTCAGCGTTGGACGCCTCGCCGAGATCCGCCGCGAAGGGAAGAAGACGGTCTCCGTGATCGAGGCAATGGCGGCCTACTTCTGCGAACGGAACGTCGGCGATCGGAGGGCCCTGGAGGAGTTCCTGACGAGACGGCTGGAGGCCGGCGACTGCCTCGTCCTGCTCGATGGGCTGGACGAGGTGAGGGCCGAGGAGCGTGAGGGCATCCGCGACTGGCTTGCGACGTTCGTGGCGAACGCGGGCAAGAACCGGATCGTGGTGACGTCCCGCCGCGTCGGGTACACCCCGATCCATCTGCCGGGGGGAGCCGAGGTCATCGTGCGTCCCTTTGGGGATGCGCAGGTCGAGAGGTACGTACGCGCCTTCCACCGGGCCTATCGTCGGTGGGAGTCGGGAGCGGACGACGCGCCCGCCGCGGACCGCGAGGCCAACGCGATGCTGGACAAGCTGCGGCACGTCCCGCAACTCCAGGCGCTCGCGCGGAACCCGTTCCTGCTCTCGACGCTGGCGCTCATCCATCGCGCGGAGGGGCAGCTCCCGCGGCATCGCGTGACGGCCTACATGGTGTTCGCGCGCGCCCTTTGCGAGACGTGGAGCGCCGCGAGGCGGATCGTCCCCGCCGAATCCGGGGCCAGCATTCCCTTCGAGGAGGAGGCGATCCCGATCCTGGGTGAGCTGGCCCTCCGGATGCACGAGTCGTATCCGCGCGGCATCGCGCCTAGGAAGTTCGTGATCGACACGTTGGCGGAGGCCCTGGCGCGGCGGAAGGCCCTGCCGAAGAAGAAGGCGATCCCCGTCGCCGAGGAGTTCCTCAGGCGGGCGGGGGACGAGGCCCCGGTACTTGTGGAGCGCGGGCCCGGGGAATGGGGGTTCCTGCACCTGACCTTCCAGGAGTTCTTCGCCGCGGCAGGCCTGCACGCGTCGGAGCAGTTCGAGAGGGTCGCCTTCGAGCACCTCTTTGAGAAGCGCTGGGAGGAGGTGATCCGCCTGGGTGTCGGCTACATGACACTCATTCAGAACCGCCCCGTGGTTGCGGGGAAGTTCGTCGAGAAGGTGCTCCACATCCGTGCCAAGGGCAAGAGGGCGTGGATCACGAAGCTGCTGCAGAGGCAAGCCCCGCTCGCGGCGCTCCTCGTGAGTGAGGCAGGGGGGGCTGTTCCCGACCGCCTACTCAAGGCCATCGTGGGTGAGTTGATGGAGTGGGCGACCAGGTTTCTAGACCGAGTGGAACTGTCCCTTCCTCTCTGCCTCCCAGTCCTGGAGCAGCTTGCGGGTACCTTGGTGGGAGAGGAGCTTGCTAGCGCGTTTCGCAAGGAGCTTCACGCTCGATCGGAGCACGTTCGTGACCGTGCCTGCGACGCACTTGGCTACCTGCGGGACGAACAAGCGGTTGACGATCTTGTCGGGGTTCTTCAGGGGGGAGGATTCGGGCTTCATCTCAGCGCTGCACTGGCGCTTGGGCGCATTGGATCCGAGGAGGCGCTCGATCCGCTGCTTGACGCCATGGTTGAAGGAGACCACGAGGCAGCGATTGCCTTGGGTCGCATGAGGTCTCCGGCTGCCGTTACGAAGCTGATCTCGGCATTATCGAAGTGCAAGAAGGACCGAATTGTTGGGCCCGCGGCCGCGTTCGCCCTGGGTGACCTGGAGGATGCCTCCGCCCTTGGTACGCTTGAAGACGCATTCCTGGAGGGGGAACCGCTGACATCGGCAGCGGCAGCGCAGGCAATCAGTCGAATCAACAGGGCGGAGGGGGTGCAGCTCCTGCGCGATACGCTCTCGGGTAACGACTCGAGGAGGTGGGTACAAGCTGCGCACGCCCTCGAATCGCTTAGCGAGGCCGTCGCACCTGAGGCGCTTCACCAAGCGGCATCGGGCGGCCCATCGGAAGTTCGAGCTCAGGCGATCGAGGCACTTGGCATCCTCAGGTGCCAAGACGCCTCGGACAAGTTCCGCCAGGCGCTAGGCGACTGTGACCGTGGGGTCAGGTTGGCCGGCGCGATCGCACTTGCCCGGCTTGGATCCCCAGAAGCGGCCGAGGTCCTCGTCCGGTTTATCGGATGGATGAGCGTGACTGAGACGTTCGACGCGATCCAAGCGCTCTCCAGCCTGGGCACTCCTGGCGTGGTGGCGCTAGTCGCTCGGCTACTGGACGACGCCAGACAAGTCACCAGGGCCACCGCTGCCCAGGTACTGGCCCGGATCGCGTCCGCAGCGACAGTCAAACCGCTCATGCACGCCCTGGGAGACAAGGACCAGTTCGTGCGCTCCGTCGCTGCGACCGGGCTCGGGCGTTGCCAGGCGTGGTGCGCTGTTCCACGCCTCGTTCGACTCCTCCGCGGGCTTCGCCGTGCATCTCCTCTACACGCCCGCCTGCTTGTCGCGTTGTGGCGCATCTCGGAGGCGGCGGGCGGCGATGCACCCAAGGTCCCGCGGCGACAAGAACGCTCGGGACGCCGCTCTGCCTCTGCGATGCGGCCGCGCCCCACGACTGCGAAGGGTCGCGTCAAGAGCCCCACGGCGAAGGCGAGTGGTGCCCGCCGCACCCGACGACCAAAGCCCTGAGGAGCTGGGGCGCCACGGGCCGCCGCATGTGTCGCCCCTCCCCGGGACCCGTGGTCGGATGTTCGTCCTTGGGCCGTCGGTGTCCCCGACCCGGCCACCGGTCTTCATGTCCGGAGCGCCCATGTCGCACGCCCGAACGCCGATGTCGAAGACCGGTGCGTGTCCGCGGCAGCAATGCCCCGAGGCGGCCCTGACCGTGTACGCCCTGGTGAAGGCCATGAAGGGCTCGTCCCCCTCCCTCGACGATGCGACCGCGGAGCTGGGGCCCCAGATCCATCGCCTGCCTCGGTGTGAGACGCCGCAAGCGGAGAGCGCGCGCGACAACGCGCGGGAGGTCGCCGCAGGACGGCATCCCGCTACTTCCCCAGGCGCTTCCGCAGATCATCGAGCGCTCGCTGAAGGCGAGGCAGCTCGGCGTGTGCCTTCGCGCACTTCTCCAGCGGCGCGAGCGAGGCCTCCGTGCCCACCCGAGAGAGGACCACGGCGCAGCCGATCGCGATGTTCGGGTTCGCGTCGTCGAGCATCGGGAGGAGTCGCGGCTCGCCCTGCGCTCCCAATTCCACCAGCAGCAGGTAGGCCCACGTCGGCTTCTGGCCGCCCAGCTCCGCGATGAGAGGCGCCCAGCCCGTCTCGTCGCCCAGCAGGATGCGCGAGAAGTACGCCCCCGAGAACGGGAGGTCCCTCACGGTCGAGAGCAGCTCCTTGTCGCCGATCCGCCCGATGTACGGCGAGGCGTACTCGCGGACGTGGGGGAGGGAGGATTCGATCGCCTTCTCCCAGAGCGCCCGCCCGTCCTTGCCATTCCGCGCCCAGTACATCTCCGCGGCCCAGCGCGTGATCGCCCAGTTGACGTCGTCTCCCTTCCCCTCGAAGAAGATGGCCTTGCCGATCGCCTCAGTCGCGACGTCCGTCTGCACCTTGTCGAGGGCGTACAGGATCTGGCGGTGGATCGGCCCGTCCGCCATCTCCTTCTTCGCATCAGGGACCGCGCCCCAGAGGTGAGCCAGCCGCGCGTCGAGGTCCTTCGGCGCAAGGCGCACGAGCTCGGCGAGGGCCTGCTCCGCGACGATCCCGTTGCCGTCCACGACGAGCCTCTCCGCCTCGTCCGCGTCCTTCGCCAAGACGCCACCCGCCCCGAGGGCCTTCTCCAGGGCCTCGACGCCCTTCCGGTGTCGCTCCCCCGCGGCGAGGAGCCGCTCCGCCATCGCCTTCTCGTTCGCTGCGCCCCAGTGCTTCGCCTCGTCGCACCCCTGCGGGATCCGGTCCAGCACGGCCTTCAGCTCGGCGCACTCCGCCTCGAACTCGGCCGCGGCACCCTCCATCGCCGCCTGCGCGGCCCCATCGTGGTGCGGGGCAATCTCGCGTAGGTACGGCGCCGCGCTCGCCCGTCGCTTGTGCCAGGTGGCGATGCGGTACGAGTTGCCCTTGCGGGAGGTCCAGTAGGGGTGCTCGATGCCGGTCACGGAGAGGTTCCGGGCAAACTGCCCGTACGCGGCCAGCCCGCAGGCGTTCGGGCTGGGCCGCGGCGCGACGCCTCAACCACCCTCGATCTCGGGCCGCCGCTCGAAGGCCAGGATCCCGCGCAGCGAGGCCAGCTCGAGGGCCTTGCGGTCGACCTCGGGCAGGGCGCCCTTCTTGAGGATGTACGCGGACATCCCGCCCGATCGCCACTCGGACAGCTTCCCCGTGGCGTACTCCTTCCCCGCGGGCTTCGCGCCCCAGCCGTACAGGAGGTCCTTCTCGACGTCGTAGCCCGTGATCACCGCGTCCTCGTAGTCGCCCAAGGGGTTCCACCCGACCACGGGGACGCCGTCGTCGATCGAGGCCTTGACCTTCGCCCAGGTCGCGTCGTCGGAGCCCTCGATCTTCTCGAAGGGCACGCCGAGCGCACGAAGGGTCGGATCGAGCCTCAGTGAGAGCTCGCGCCACTCGCGGCAGTTGCAGTTGTTCGCGCAGACGGTCGCGAGGAACGCGGCGCCGGTCACGCCGAAGAGGTACGTGTCGGTCACGGCCGGGTCGTTCGCTGCGCGAATCGCGCGCGCCAGGGCGCCGACCGTCGGGTCGGGCCCCTGCATCGGTTCGATGTTCGGAATCACGTGAGCGTCCTCGAGCAGAATGGCGACCAGGATGGCTGCGATGGTGCTACCCACGGTGTGGCCCTCCGAAGCGGCCGGGATTCTACCAGCCCGCGTGGGCAAGATCGAGTCGGCGCGCGCCTGTACCGATGGCCCGACCCGCGGTGGTCCGCTTGCCGCGGTCGCCCTCTCGGGGTACCATGCTCGCGGTGTCCACGCGCATCCAAGAGCGACCGGCCAGCGATTCCGATCACCCCGTCTTGGGCTTCCTGTCCCACGTCCGGGCCTCCGTCGCACAGCTCCGACTGTATCCAAAGGAATCCGCCCAGGTCCTGAAGGTCAGCACGATCGCGTACCAGGCCTTCCACGATGCGCTCGCGGACTCCGCCTCCATCACGTTGAACGGCACCTCCCAGGGGCTCCTCGTGAACGGCCAGCGCCCGCCCGTCACGGGCGCCGGGGCGCAGACGATCGAGCAGGGCGTCCTGCGCCTCCTGGCCGACTCCAAGATCCGGAGCGCGACCTTCCGCCGGGGCCTGGAGCTGGATGAGCTGATCACCTTCCTCCACGCCCTCACGCACAAGTTCTGGGACGTGAACGAGGGGAAGGAGATCAACCGCCGCCTGCGCGAGGAGCGCGTCACGCGGATCTCGGTCGACGAGGTCGAGTACGTCGCGCTAGGGCAGGGGGACCTGGTCATCAAGGACGCCGCGCGGCGCCTCGAGGGGGCCGAGACGCGGGTCGCCGAGGTCATGAAGCAGCTCGAGTCTCTCGTGGAGGGGACCGTAGACGAGGGGACCGCGGCCGAGGTCCGGCTGCAGGTCCTCCAGAAGCTCCTCGACCACGACCCGACGCTGCTCGATCGAGCGAAGAGCGGGACGCCCGCGGGCGAAGGGGAGGGCTCCGAGCAGGCCGGCCGCCTCGCCTTCGAGTCGGGCCGCCAGGCCCTCGGCGAGGTCGCCCGCCTGATGCAGGGGGCGGACGAGGAGACGCGCGCGCGGCTCCGGCGCATCGGGGACGCGATCGTCGGCGCGTTCCGCCACTCGATGCAGCTCCACGGGATGATGCGCGAGTTCCTGAAGGACGGCGCGGCGGACCTGATCCCCGGCTGGCTGAAGCAGGCCGAGGAGGAGAGGCCGAAGGAGCCCGCGGCGGTCGTGCGCGCGCACGGGATCGCGTCGCTCGAGGCCGAGAAGCAGATCGAGGCGATCGCCCACGAGGGGGCGGGGCTGCTCAAGGAGCTGGAGGCCCTCGGGCGGACCGACCTGCTCTCCGAGACGCTCGGGCTCCTCGTCGCGTTCGTCCAGGACCGCTCCGCGGACAGGCGGGCCGCGGCGTGCGACGCGATGGCCCAGGTGAAGGGCGTCCTCGACTCCGCGCCCGCGGCCGAGATCCGTGCGCGGCTCGAGCAGGCCGTGCGCGGGGCGCTGGAGGCGGAGGGGGAGGCCGCGGTCTACCCGAAGCTCGCCTCCACGGCGACGTCGTTCGTCGAATCGCGGATCCGCGGGGGGGACCTGACGGGGGCGATCGACCTGCTCGACCTGCTGCGGCGGCACGCCCAGGTGAAGGACGCCGACAACCCGCGAAGGGCGGACCAGGCATTTCAGGCGCTCGAGCGGGTCGCCTCCGGGGGCGGCTTCACCGTCGTGCAAGAGCGGCTGCGAGAGGGGGACCCCGAGGCGATGCGCCTCGTGGAGACTCTCGACGCGGCCGCGACGCGCTTCCTGGTAGCGCAGATCAAGGGGGCGGAGGGGGCCGCGGACCGGGTGCGGTACGCAGAGACGATTTCGCGCGCTGGCCCGGGGGCGGCCGCGATCCTGATCGACGCGACGCAGAAGACGACCATTCCGTCCGACGCCCTCAGGCTCATGGAGGTCCTCCCGAGCGCGGCGCCGGAGAAGATGGTCGAGGTCGCCCTCGACGGCCTCCTGCGCCACCCGGCGATCGCGGTCCGTCGGCGCGCGGCGCTCATGCTCGCCGAGCGCGCCTATCCCCGCGGCGGCAGCCTGCTCCTGGGCGCCCTCGCCACGGAGTCCGACGCGGCGGTCCGCGCGACGTTCGTCGAGGCCTTGGGGCAGCTCCGCTGCAGGGACGCGGTCGAGGTGATCTGCGAGCTGGCCGACGGCCGCCACGAGACGGACGAGGTCCGCTCGGAGGCCTGTCTCTCCCTCGGACGGATCGGCGACCGGGCTGCGATCCAGGTCCTAGTGCGCCTCTGCATGGGCGGGGGGACGACGCTGTCGAAGTTCTTCCGCCCGATCACGCGGGAGGTCCGCGTTGCGGCGACGCGCGCGCTGGGCAGCTTTCCCGACGACATGATCGCGCGCGAGACGCTCCGGCGTGCGCTGTCGGACCCGATGCCCGCGGTCCGCGCCGCGGCGAGGGAGGCGGCGGAGGCGCCCATCGCGCACGTCCCCGCTCCGCGCCCCGCGGGAGACGCGCGCGCGGGCTCCTGGAAGCTCGCGGGCGCGCTCGGCGAGGTCCCCCTGGACCAGGTCTGCCCGCTCATCGCGGCGGCGGGGAAGAGCGGCCTCCTGACGCTCCACTTCGATTCGCGGAAGGCGCGCGTCTTCTTCGAGGAGGGGTTCGTCGTCGCGGCGGACTTCGAGGGGAAGCGGGACCAGGCGGCGTTCAACGCGTTCTGCCGCCGCAGCGGGGGCCACTTCGCGTTCACGCCGGGCGAGGCCGCCGCCGAGAGCCGCTTCCGCGCCCCCGTCGCGCAGTTCCTCCTGGAGGCCTTCCGCGTGGCGGACGAGGCGGCCAAGGCGCCCCCGGACGCGCGCTGACGCGACGGAGCGGCGTGGCGGAATGCCCCCTGTGCCACACGTTTAGGCGTCACGGCGCATCCGGTCGGCGCTGGCGGATCGCGCAGAACCCCCGCGCCCGTCGCGCTTCGCGGCAATCCGCGCGCTGGGCCCGCGCCCTGGTGCCCGCGTTGCACGCCTGAGGGCGGCCGTACGACGTGGAGGTCTCCATGCGCAAGCACGTGCCCGCGGTGTCGACGGACATCAGGCCGAACCTGATCCCGATGATCGACATCATGTTCCTGCTGCTGCTGTTCTTCATGCTCGGCGCCGACATGGGCCAGGGCGAGATCGAGGACGTGACGCTCCCCGACGCGAAGACGATCGAGGAGGACCGGCGCAGCGGGGAGGGGAGGGTGACGATCAACGTCTTCCATGCGTCCGAGCGGGACGCCCGGTGCGCCGCGGTCGAGGCGAATGCGACCTGCCGCGACGCGGCGCACTGGTCCATTGGGATTCGCGGCGTCGATTGCACGACGCCGGCCGCGCTCCGGTCGGCCCTCCAGGGCGTCGGGGACGCGGAGAGGCAGGTCATGATCCGCGCGGACCGGGCCGCGCCCTACGCGATGGTCCAACGGGCGCTTTCGGCATGCACGTCGGTGGGGCTCTATCGGGTCGCCTGCGGCGCCGCGGGGCCCCAGGAGAGGTAGAAGGAGGCTGACATGGCTGGCTCGGTCGAGATCGGGGAAGAGACGGAGAACCCCGTCGCCATCAACGCCGTCGCGCTCGTCGACGTGATCTTCTGCCTGTGCGTGTTCTTCATGTGCTCGTTCCACTTCAAGCAGGTGGAGGGGAAGATCGAGACGTGGATGCCGCGGGACGGGGGCATAGACTGGAGTAAGGCGGTTCTCGAGGACATCCGCGTCATGATGCGATGGGACCCGCAGACTGGGACCACGACGCGCAAGTTCGGCGGGAGGCAGTTGGCACAGAACGACGCGGAGTTGCAGGCGGGCCTGGAGGCGCGCGCGGACGACTACAAGAAGGCGGGGCGGACGCGCATCCCGGTCCTGATCGACGCCGCGGCCGACGTCCCCTGGACCGACGTGGTGCATCTCATCGACCTCTGCCGCGCGATGGGCCTCCCCGAGGTCGAGTTCACGGCTCCGTAGGCGGGTGCCGGTTCGAAAGGCGTGATGCCCGCATTCTCTTTGAACCGCCAAGGCGCCAAGAAACGCCAAGAGGGATGTCCAGGCTCGCGGTGCCTTTGTACAAGTCAGAGGCCGCAGTCTTGAGGACCACCTCGGCCAGGACAACGTCTCCTTGGCGGATCTTGGCGCCCTTGGCGGTAGGGAAGGTCGAGGAAGTCCCCTCTCTATCTTGGAGGACGATTGACGAGGCGGCGGACAGGTGGATTCGCCACGACCGGTTCCGTCGCACACGAGCTTCCGGGCGCCCGGTCAAGCGGAGCACCTAGCGGGGCCATTCTAGAGCTTGCCGAATCCGGTCGGCTCGACAACCTCCTTACACCCCTCACACCTGCCATAGCAGAGGAACACATCAAAGAAGTCCTCCCACAGCAAGTCCGGCTCCTCCAGGAAGAGGTCGATGGCGCCATCGTGATAGACGAAACCGACAGTGAACTCGAACACCACTTGGCCACATCGGGTGCAAGAGAACGCACAACGCTCTCCGCTGCCGCGGAACTTCGCTCCCCCGGGATGGCCTTCGAGCTTCCCACACTCCGCATGATATCCGTGGAGATCGGTGTCCAGGAGCTCGGTGATCTTCCCACAGGCCTCGCATTGGAAGCCGAGCGGGCTCATCCATGTCTGGGCGCCTCTGTAGGGTGGACTGAGGTCGGCGAGCGAGTACCCCAGTAACCGCCCAGTTCGGCCTCCGCACGCGCATGCGACCTTCCACACGGACTTTGGACTATCGTCCCAGGGCTTGGGGAGGCGCCCCTCCTCGATCTGGAAGCCGCGCAAACAGGCTGGGGGCGTATGGGATAGCCGAGCGACGACTTGAGCAAATGTGCTCCGCACGCCACTCTCTCCATCGTTTGCGCCAAGCCGTTCGCTCCCATGTGGTGACGAACCGGCTACCGGTTGGCCCTAGCGATGACGAAGCCACTCGACCGGAAAATGCCCCTCGACGACCTTGAAGTCGGGATCCGAGGTCACGATCGTGCCTCCGTACGCCTCGGCGAGGGAGACCGCGGCGGCGTCCCCCATCGAGACCCTGAATTTTGCCCGGAGCCGCGCCAGGGACTCCGCGCCCTCCGCGGTGAGAGGCTCGATGCGGATCGGCAGGAGGGCCAGGTGCTGCTTGGTCCGCTGCAGGGCGCCTGGATCGACGCGACGGAGGAGCTTGTGGAGGACCTCGCTCAGGTTCACTGCGGAGAGGAGGGCCGGGCTGTGTTCACGGGCGTCGCGGAGGACGTCCTTTGCCCTTTGGTACCCTTCTTCCGCCTGGAGGTAGCACAGGACGGCGCTGGCGTCCAGGACCCACACCGTACTCATGCTCGACCTCCCTGCGGTGGTCCTCGATCAGCTCGTCGACCAGGGAACCCGTCAGATGAGCGAGAATGCCGCAAGCCGCATCGATAGGGTCCTTCGATGTTGAGGGTTGCACCTTCCCATGACCTGGCTTTTGTCGCATGCCCATATCCTACAGAGCCCCGCGCGCGGAGGGCAAGGGGCAAACCCAGCGGCTGCCCTACCGCGGCAGCTCGCGGACGACGCGGCAGAGGAGGCGCGTGAGGATCGGCTCGGCCCTCGTGGCCGTGGCGATCACCTCCTCGATCGTAAGGGGCTTCAGCGCGTCGGGGAGGCAGAGGTCCGTCACGATCGATACGCCCAGGACCTTCATCCCCGCGTGCACCGCGACGATCACCTCGGGCACAGTCGACATCCCGATCAGGTCCGCGCCGATCGCCTGCAGCATGCGGTACTCCGCCCGCGTCTCCAGCGTCGGCCCCGTCATCTGCGCGTAGACGCCCTGGTGGACCTTGATCCCCTCCGCCAACGCGACCCGCTCCGCCAGCGCGATCAGCTCCTTCGTGTACGGCTCGATCAGGTCCGGGAACCGCGGGCCCAGCAAGTCGTCGTTCGGGCCGATCAGCGGGTTCGAGCCCGTCAGGTTGATGTGGTCCTCGATCAGCACCAGGTCCCCCGCGCGAAACCGCGGGGTGATTCCGCCCGCCGCGTTCGACACAATCAGCGTCTTCGCGCCCAGCGCCCGCATCACGCGGACCGGGAAGCCCACCTGCTGCGGCGTGTACCCCTCGTAGAGGTGGAACCGCCCCTCCATCGCGACCGTCGAGCGCCCCTCCAGCGTGCCGAGGACCAGCTCCCCCTTGTGGCTCTCCACCGTGCTCTGCGGGAAGTGGGGGATCGTGCCGTAGGGGATCGCCCTCCGGTCGCGGATCGCCGCGCCGACGCCGCCCAGGCCCGTCCCGAGGATGATGCCTACCTCGGGGACGAGAGGGGAGACGAGGCGGACCGCGCGGACCGCCTCGTCGATCTGCGTCTTGAGAGGGCTATCGGCCATGCAGGTGCGAGTACGGCTGGCCGCGGTCGTCGTAGCCGGGGCCCGTCTGGATGTAGCGGCCCGAGTCGCTCTCCATGTCGGCCACGTCCACGCTGTAGTGCGGCAGGACGTCCGCGACGAACCCCCACGCCGCGTTGAACAGGACACGACGCGCGCACGTCTCGCCGTAGGCGATCTTGTCGTACGCGTTCGGCAGGTCGCGATGGCGGAAGGTCGCCGTGGCCGGGATGGTCCGATCGAGCAGGATCGAGCCCGTCTTCCCGTCGTAGAGGACGAAGCGCACCTCGCAGGCGACCACGCCCTCGCCCGGCGGGGCGATGAGCGTCTGCCCGGCGACTGCGGTCCCCTCGGAGGCCCCCACGTCGATCGTCACGCGCCTCACCTCGCCGACGAGGACCTGCGTCGCCATCGTCCACTGCGCGAGCTGCTTCGCCTGGTCGGGCGTCAGGTCCGGCCCGGCGTCCTCGTCGATCCCGCGCGCGCGGAGCGCGAACTCGCCGTCGCTCGGCTTCTTCTTGAAGCGGTAGGGCGGGGAGACGTCCGTCGAGGCGCGCTCCTCCCAGTCGTCGAGGTCCGTCGTGCGCTCCTGGCCGTTCAGCAGGTCCACCACGCTGTCGCGCGCGGCGGCCCCCGCGCCTGCCAGCCGCTCGATGCGCCTGAGCCCGGCCCCCGCCTTCGCCGTGTCCGCGGGCGCGGCGGCGGTCAGGTCCTGGAAGCGGTAGACGGCGACGTTCGCGAGCTCCGGCCCGTGCCACTCGTAGAGTTTCGGCACGTGGCGCGGCTCGGGCGCCGAGCAACCCGCCGCGAAGAGGACCAGGGTGGTCGCCGCCATCGTGACAGCCTTACGGCTGTCACTCCACCGCGCCCTTACGGGCGCGACTCCAGACGACCGGACGGGCGCGACTCCAGACGACCGGACGGGCGCGACTCCAGACGACCGGACGGGCGCGACTCCAGACGACCGGACGGGCGCGACTCCTGAACTCATGGGTGTCTCCTCCGAAGCGGGGGGATCGTAGGGACCGCGCCCCCTCAAGTCAACGCCATTCGGGCCGCCACGGGAGTAGACGTGCCCCGGTCCGCGCCTCCTGCCTACTTCCCGACCTCGAAGACCGTTCCAGGGGCCGCGGCGGCGAGGCGGGAGACGACCTCGACGGCCGCCAGGCCCGTGACGAGGAAGGTCTTCGACCGCGACGCGGGGCCGCTCGAGAGCGTGACGCGCGACCGAGCGAGGCCGAGCGCCTCCGCAATCGCCTCCGCGACGGCGTCGTTCGCCCTCCCGCCCTCGGGAGGGGCCGTCACGGCCACCTTGAGCGCGCCGCCGTGTTCGCCGACGAGGCGATCGCGCGACGCGCGGGGCTGAACGTGCACGGGGAGGAGGAGGCCGGCCGCGGTGGGGGACAGGCGGACGGTCATTTCGGGGCGTTCGCCCTCGCCTCGGCGAGCTTCGCCCTCACGTCTTCGCCGTTGGCGCGGTAGGTGTCCGTCTTGTCGAGGTGCCCCTGGATCCACTCGTACGCGGCGACCGCGTCGTTCCAGCGCTCCGCCTCGATCGCCTTCGCGCCGACGCGCAGGCACATCGACGCCATTTGCTCGTCCCGGCCGCCGCGGAGGGAGGCCAGCCTCCCGATCCACGCCCCCGCCACTGCCCATGTACGCGGGTCCTTCCCACCGTCCGAGAGACTCCGAGCCACCTCGAGGTCCTCGCTTGCCTCGGCCCACAACTCGGTCTCGCGCGTCGAGGACTCGATCATGAACAGGCCGAGCGCCAGACGGTCCTCGGCGGAGAGTTCCCAGCCCGCCACGATGATCGCGCGGATCTTCTTCGGACTCCAGAAGCTCCAGTCGGCCTTGATGGTGCTCTTCGGGTTCGGCAGGTCCACACTCACGCCCGTCTCGTCCGCCCCGCCCTGCACGAAGGTCACGGTCTGCTGGTGCCTCTCCAGGCGCGCCGTCCGCTTCTTCATCGTCAGCCCGCCGACGCCGTTGATGCGGTCGATAAGCGCCGACTTCAGCGCGCCGACGCGCGCCAGGAGATCGGCGCGATCGTCGAGGAACTTCCCGACCTCGTCGGTCTGGATCCCCTTCCGCGCCTCCGCCATCACCTTGTGCGCGCGGTCAAATCTGTAGTTCTCCTCCGGCGGGAGGTGAGGGAGCCCCAGGACCCAGGCGGTCTCGAAGACGACGAGGTCCTCCTCCTTCCGCGCGTTGAACGCGGCCTCGTTCCGCTGCTTCTCCTGGAAGTCGATCTTCTCCGCGATCGCCTTCGCCTTGTCGCGGAACTGCGGCATGTCGTAGAGGTCCGCCTCGCGCGCGAGGATCTCGCGGGCCCCCGCGAAGTCGGCCGCAGCGATCTTCTCGGAGACCGGTTGCTCCACGGACAGGTTCCACGCCGCGTCGGACTCCGTCCTCAGGATCGCGGCGTCGTCGCCCGCCTGCCTCTCGAACCAGGTGCCCTTCTCGATCGACCAGCGGAAGTCCTCCAGCGACTTGATCGCCGCGCCGTACTTCCGCTGCCCCTTCAGGTCGACCGCCGTCTTGAGCGCCTTGTCGTACGCCTCCGCGCTGGTCGCAAACGCGCCCGCTGCCTTGTTGGCGGCCTCGAGGAGCTTCCGCGCCGAGCCCTCCGGCGCCGTCCCCTCGTAGTTCTTCGTGATGGCTTCGACCTGGCGCCGGATCTCGGCGCAGCGCGATTTCAGCCCCTCCTCCATCTCCTTGCGGCTCTTCTTGGAGGAGAGCAGATCGTCCAGCAGCTTCTTCTCCTCCTCCACCTTGCGGAGGGCCTCCGCGGCGCTGATCTCGGTCAGCCTCTTGCGCAGCCGGTCGACCGCTTCCTGCGCCTGCCCGGCGAACTTCGACCCCAGGGTGAGCTTCTTCGCGTCCTCGTACTTCTGGATCGCGTCCTTCACCGACCCCGGATGGTTGGGGTTCATCTGGGCGCGCTCGAAGGTCTCCGCGTCGGAGTAGATCTTCGCGAAGGCCTTCAGCTTCGCGGGGTCGTCGACCGGAACGATGGGCGGATTCGGGTTGCCGCCGTTGCCATTGCCGTTCCCGTTGCCGTTCCCCTGGTCCTCGAAGTGCCGGTAGCCGAAGTACCCGGCCGCCCCCAGGGCCCCCATGACGAGCACCATGAAGGCCGGCACGAGGACCCGCTGCGCGAGGGGAGGGGCCTCCATCGGCGTCGACGGCGTCGGCATGGTCGTCATCGTCGTCGGCCCGCCCTCCAGCTCCGACTTCAACGCCTCGAGGGCCAGCACGACCTCGGAGGCGCTCTGGTAGCGCTCGTCCGGGTTCTTCTTCATCATCTTCTCGACGACCGTGACGAGGTTCGCGGGGATCGTCGGGTCCATCTGCACGAGAGGCACGGGCTCCGTCTTCACCTTCGCGATCACGATCTCCCGCGCGCTCGCCCCCTGGTAGGGCGTCTGGCCCGCGAGGATGCGGTAGAACGTCGAGCCAAGGGAGTAGATGTCGGAGCGGTGGTCCGCGGGCTTCCCGAGGGCCTGCTCGGGCGCGACGTAGTGCGGCGTGCCGAAGACGCACCCCTGCTCCTTGTCGTCCTTCACGTTGATCGCCGGGTCGAGCTTCTTCGCGAGGCCGAGGTCGCAGATCTTCACGATCCCGTCCTCGCCGATCATCAGGTTGTCCGGCTTGATGTCGCGGTGGACGATCTTCTTCTTCTCGGCGTACTCGAGCCCGCGCGCCGCATCGAGGATGATGCGCGTCGCCCGCTTCGGCGTGACTTTCTTCTCCTTCGCGAGGTGGTCCTGCACGCTCCCGTTCGGGAGGAACTCCATGCTGAAGTAGTAGATGTAGGCGTCCCGCTCCGCGACGCGGTTGACGTCGTACACCTGCGCGATGTTCGGGTGGTTGAGCTGCGCGGCGGCGCGGGCCTCCTGGATGAAGAGGTTGATGAAGCTCTGGTCCCGAACGAGCTCGTCGGCGAGGAGCTTGAGGGCGACGACGCGGTTGAGGGAGAGCTGGAGGGCCTTGTAGACGGTCCCCATCCCGCCTCGGCCGACGCGCTCGACGACGCGATATCCACCGATCATCTGCCCCACGCGGCCGCCCCGCTTCGTCTCCTCGGTGTCGGCGAGGAACGACATCATCGTCTCGCCGAGCTCGATCTTCGCCCCGACGTCGAGGCGCTCCTCCTTCACCCGGTTCCCGTTGACGAACGTCCCGTTGCGGCTGTCTTCGTCGACGAGGAAGTACCCCCCGTCCTTGCACACGATACGGAACTGCGTCCGCGAGACCATCGTGTCGGTCAGGCGGATATTGCCGGGGGCGATGGAGACCTCGCGGCCGACGACGATCGAGAGGGCAGGGGTGACGAGCACCTCCTTCCCCTTGTCGACGCCTTTTTCGACCACGAGCCGCGGCATGCTACGATTCCACTCCCTGGAAGAGGGCCGTGCCGATCCGGACCACCGTCGCCCCCTCTTCGATCGCCACCTCGAAGTCCTGCGTCATCCCCATCGACAGGCCCGGGGCGTCGATCCCCTCCGCGACGAGGCGGTCCCGCAGCTCCCTCAGCCCCCGGAACACGGGGCGGATCCGCTCAGCGTCGCTGGCAGGGCCAGCTTGCTGGTCGGAGATCGGCGCCATCGTCATCAGACCCCTCAGCCTGAGTTCAGGGAGCGCAGCCACCTGTCGCGCCACGGAGGGGACCTCTCCGGGCCTGAGCCCGTGCTTGGCCTCCTCGCCGGAGACGTTCACCTCCAGGTAGATGCCCACCGTGGCGCCGATCCGGGCCGCTTCGACGTCGATCACCTGCGCAAGTCGAAGGGAATCCACGGAGTGCACCACGCGGAACAGCCCCATGGCCTTTCGCGCCTTGTTCGTCTGCAGGTGGCCCACCATGTGCCAGGTCAGTCCGCCCGGACAGCGGGAGGCCTTCTCGATCGTTTCCAGAACTCGGTTCTCGCCCACCTCTTGCACGCCCAACACGTGGAGGGCCTGGATGACCTCCGGACCGACGCTCTTCGTAATGGGAAGCAGGGCCACCTCAGCGGGGGACCTCCCCGCCCGGGCGCAGGCGCGCTCGATCCGGGTCTGCACCTCCCGGAGGTGGGCCGACAGCGCATCCGTGTCGACCTTCATCAGGGTTCCGGCCATGGGTGAGCGGGGTGTAGGCGTCCGCGAAGTGGCATCAACAGTCGGTGCGAGTCTAGCAACGGCCAGGAGGGGGGTCAAGCCCGAGAGCAGGTGGTTGCAATCGCCCCCGCGGCGCCCGTAAGCTGGCCCCCCATGGAGCAGGCCACGCCGCTGGAACCGACGCTCCCCGGGGGGACTCCCGTACCCGAAGAGGGCCCCCCGGCGCCGCCGCGCGCCCATGCCGGGGAGCCATTCGGCCGCTACCTCCTCCGCCGAGAACTCGGTCGCGGTGGGATGGGAGTCGTCCACGAGGCCTGGGACCCGCAGCTCGGCCGGGCCGTCGCCCTCAAGATGCTCTCGCCGCGCGCGGGGCTCCTGGCTCCCGACGCCGCGGAGCGACTCCTGCGCGAGGCCCGCTCGGCCGCGCGCCTCCGCCATGCGGGCATCGTCGCCATCCACGACGTCGGTGAGGACGGCGGCCGCCCCTTCTTCACGATGGACCTCGTCGAGGGAAAGTCGCTCGAGGAGTGGCTCTCGGACGCCGACTCGTGGGCCTCCTTCCCGATGCGCCGCCGCGTCGAGGTCGTCGCGCAGGTCGCCGACGCACTCGGGTTCGCCCACGCGCAGGGGATCATCCACCGCGACGTAAAACCCTCGAATGTGATCGTCGATGCGCGGAGCCGCGCGATGCTCATGGACTTCGGCCTCGCGAAGGAGGTCTCCGGCGACGACCTCGGGCGCGACCTGACGATCTCGGGCGCCGTGCTCGGCACGCCGCGCTACATGTCCCCCGAGCAGGCGGGGGGGAGCCGCCGCGAGATCGGCCCGGCGACGGACGTGTTCAGCCTGGGCGTCGTGCTCTACCGGGCGCTGACCGGCGTCTGCCCGTTCGAGGGGCAGGGGCTCGAGGCGATCCTCGCCGTGCTCTCGCAGGAACCCGCGCCGCCCGGCCGGGTGAACCCGCGCGTCCACAGGGACCTCGAGACGATCGCGATGAGGTGCCTCGAGAAGGACTCCGCGCGCCGCTTCCCCGACGGCGCCGCGCTCGCCGCGGAGCTGCGCCGCTTCCTCGACGGCGAGCCAATCCTCTCGCGCCCAATCCCCTGGACGTCGCGCCTCGCGCGGAGGGCCTCGAAGCACCGCGCGATCCTGATCCCCGTCGCCGCGGTCGTGCTCCTCGCCGCCTCGCTGTCCCTCGCGCTCGCCGACCGCGGGGCGAAGGCGGACCAGGCGGCGCATGCGGAGCGCGAGAAGCTCGCGGCCCAGGGGCGCGAGCGGAGACAGGCGGAGGCGATGCGCCTCCTGGAGCAGGCCCGCACGGCGATGGCCGAGGCCCTCGTGGTCCTCTACGACAAGGGGGCGAGCTACGAGGAGCTGGTCCGCCGCGCCGACGGGGCGCAGCGCCTCGTCGAGGAGGCGATTCGCGTCGCCCCCGACCTCGCCCTGGCGCACGACCTCCTGGGCCGCATCTGGGAGGTCAAGGGCTGGGAGGACAAGGCGGAGTCTGCCTGGCGCGAGGCCGTCCGCCTCGACCCGAGGTTCGGGCCCGCCCGATTCCGGCTCGGGCGGCTCTACCTGGAGCGGGCCTTCGTCGCGACGCTCACGACGTCCAAGCGCACGATCGACTGGAACATGCCGGAGGCCCTGGCGTGGGCGAAGCGCGCGGAGGCGGAGGTCCGCGTGGCCCTCGAGCAGGGGAGCGGCCTGCAGGACCCGATCGAGCGCTCGATCGCCTCCGCGATGGTCGTTTACGCCACGGGCGACCACGCGGCGGCCGCCAAGGCGTGCGAAAAGGCGCTCGAGGTCCACGGCCGCTCGACGGGCCGCGAGGGCCTCCTGTGGCTCCTGTCCCTCGCGGGGGACAACGCCAACGCGCTGCCGCGGCTCGACCAGGCGATTGCCATCCGCCCGAAGTTCCCGCTCGCGCTCTTCACGCGCGCGACGCTCCGCGACCTCGCGGGGAACGAGGAGGGGGCGATCGAGGACTTCACGGAGGCGATCCTCTGCTCGCCGCGGCTCGTGGTCGCCTACAGCAACCGGGGGATCGTCCTGGGGAGGCGGGGGGACGCGGACGGGGCGCTCGCGGACTACGAGCGGGCGCTGGCGATCGACCCGGCCCACCCGGTGGCGCTGGTGAACCGGGCGTACGAGCGGGCGCGCCGCGGGGACCTCGACGGGTCGATCGCGGACTGCACGGCGGCGATCGCGGCGAACCCGAGGTGCGGGATGGCGTACGTGAACCGCTCGGATGCCTGGCTGAAGAAGGGGGACGTCGCGAGGGCGATCGCGGACGCCGACGCGGCGCTGGCGATCGACCCGCGCGACCCGTACGCGCTCACGGACCGCGCGAATGCGAAGATGGCGAAGCAGGACCTTGCGGGGGCGATGGCCGACGTCGAGGCGGCGATGGCGATCGACGAGAATGACCCGGGGGTCTGGATGGCGCGGGGGTCGATCCGCCGTGAGAAGGGGGACTTCGACGGCGCGATCGCGGATTTCAGCCGCGCCATCTCGATCGGCGCCTCGCCCGAGGCGCACTACAACCGCGCGGCGGCGAGGTACCAGAAGGGGGACCGCGCGGGGGCGATTGCGGACTACGACGCGGCGATCGGGCTGGACAAGCGGTTCGCGAAGGGGTACGCGCAGCGCGGGACGCTGAAGATGCAGGGAGGGGACTACGCCGGCGGGCGTGCCGACATGGAGGAGGCGGTGCAGCTCGACCCGCGGGACGCCGCCGCGCGGACGAACCTCGGGGCGCTCCTCGGCATGGGCGGCGAGTGCGAGGCGGCGGCGAGGGAGTTCGATGCGGCCATCCAGGCCGACGCCGGCTACGCGGCGGCCTGGCAGAACCGCGGCTACCTGAAGGCGACGACAGGGGACATGAAGGGGGCGATCGCGGACTACGACAAGACGCTCGATCTCAGCCCGCGGCACAGCGGGGCGCTGGCGGGGCGCGGGATGGCGAGGACGGCGCTGGGCGACCCGAAGGGCGGGATCGTCGACCTCGACGCGGCGATAGCGATCGAGCCGAACGACGCGCTCGCGCGGCTCTGGAGGGGGGGCGCGAGGCGCCTGACGGGGGACGCGCGGGGCGCGCTGACGGACTACGACGCCTCGCTCGCGCTCTCCCCCGGGTCGGCTGACGCGCTCGCGGGGCGGGGGATGGCGCTCCTCGAGCTTGGCGACGTCGGCCTGGCCGTGAAGGCGCTGGAGCAGGCCCTCGCCGCGGCGCCGCCCGGCTGGCCCTACGCCGAGCAGGTGCGCGCCCTCCTCGAGGACGCGAAGAGCAGGAAGTAGCGTCCTGCCCCGACGGGGAGTCGCGGCACCGCGGATGCTCCTGGACGACTCCCTCGACGCCGGGGTAGCATGCGCATGCCTCGCCGGAGCGCGGCCATGCGGTCACCCACCTCACGAGCCCTCTCCCGCCGCCTGGCGCTCAGGCTCACGCTCGTCCTCGGCTGCCTCCTGTCCGTGATCGTCGTCGGCGTCGCAGCCCTCGCCATCCACCTCGGACGCCAATCCCACGTCGAGGCCGCCGTGGCCGAGACCGAGCGCTTCGCCGACACCATCAAGCGGAGCGCCGAGTACGCGATGCTCCACGCGCAGCAGGACTCGGTCCGCGAGATCGTCAACGCCGTGGGGAGGCAGCGCGACGTCCGCTGGGTGCGCATCCTCAACAAGGAGGGGAGGGTCACCTACTCGACGCGGCCCGGCGAGATCGGGACCGTGCTCGACAAGCGTACCGAGGCCTGCTACCGCTGCCACCAGGCCGAGGCCCCCCTCGAGCGCCTCGACAGCCCCGACCGCTCCCGAATCCTCTCCACCGACGACAGGCGCGTGCTCGCCACCATCGACCCCATCTACAACCAGCCGTCCTGCTCCTCCGCCGCCTGCCACTTCCATCCATCCTCCCAGCGCGTCCTCGGCGTCCTCGATGTCGCCATCTCGCTCGACGAACGCGACCGCCTCCTCCAGGGCACCACCTACACGCTGGTCGCCGGCGCCCTGCTCGCCGTCGCCGCCGTCTGCGGCCTCGTCGCCTTCTCGCTCCACCGGGGCGTCGAGCGCCCCGTGCGCAGCCTCCTGAGGGGCACGCGCAGGGTCGCCGAGGGGGACTTCGCCCACCGGATCGCCGCCGAGGGCCAGGACGAGATCGCCGAGCTCGCCTCCTCCTTCAATGAGATGACCGCGTCGCTCCAGAAGAGCCGCGACGAGCTCACCCTCCTTGCCGGCTCCCTCGAGCAGCGCATCGAGGAGAAGACGCGCGAGCTGCGCGACGCGAACGAGCACGTCCTCCGCGCGGAGAAGCTCGCCTCGCTCGGGAGGATGGCCGCCGGCGTGGCGCACGAGATGAACAACCCGCTCACCGGGATCCTGACGTTCGCGCACCTCCTCCTGCGAAAGGCCCAGGAGGGCTCGCAGGATCGGAAGGACCTCGAGGTGATCGTCGGCGAGACGAACCGCTGCGCGCGGATCGTGAAGGAGATGCTGACGTTCGCACGCGACACGCCGCCCGACAAGCGGGCGGGCGACCTGAACCGCGTCGTGCGCGAGACCGTGGCGTTCCTGCAGCCCCAGCCCGCGTTCAAGCCGATCACGTTCCAGATGGACCTCGACGAGGCCCTCCCCGAGACCGTCTTCGACGCGGCCCAGGCGAGGCAGGTCCTCGTCAATCTCCTCCAGAACGCCGCGGAGGCCATGGCGTCGGGGGGGATGATCACCGTCGCAACGAGGACGCTCCCCGCGGCCGTGGAGCTCTCCGTGGCCGACACGGGGAGCGGCATCCCGCGTGAGAACCTTGGACGGATCTTCGACCCGTTCTTCACGACCAAGGACCCTGGGCAGGGGACGGGCCTGGGGCTCGCGGTGACCATGCGCCTCGTGGAGAACCACGGGGGGACCATCCGCGTCGAGAGCGAGGTCGGGAGGGGATCGACGTTCCGCGTGACCCTGCCGAGATGACGGAGCCGACCGCGATGAGCGAGCTGCGCGTCCTGGTGATCGACGACGACGACGTGGTCTGCCTCTCCTGCCTCCGCGTGCTCGGGGAGGAGGGGTACGACGTCGAGGCCGCACACTCGGGGGCCGAGGGGCTCGCGAGGTTGGAGAAGGCCGCCTTCGACGTGGTGCTCCTCGACCTCAAGATGCCGGGGATGGACGGGATGGAGGTCCTCGGCCGCCTGCGCGACTCGCGGCCCGACGTGGACGTCCTCATCATCACCGGGCACGCGACCGTGGAGACCGCCGTCTCCGCGATGAAAATGGGGGCGTTCGACTACGTCACGAAGCCGTTCACGCCGGACGAGCTGTCGCTCGTGGTCAAGCGTGTGGCGGAGAAGCGGAGGCTCCTGACCGAGAACCGGGCCCTCCAGCAGGAGCTGTGGGCGAAGTACCGCCTCGACGGGATGATCGGGACAAGCCGCGGGATGGAGGACGTCTTCCGCCGGATCGCCCAGGTCGCCGCGACGAGCACGACGGTCCTGATCCTCGGGGAGAGCGGGGTCGGGAAGGAGCTGGTCGCGAAGGCGATCCACTACAACTCGCTCAGGAAGGACCGCCCGTTCGTGCCGGTCGACTGCGCGGGGCTCCCCGACATGCTCCTGGAGAGCGAGCTCTTCGGCCACGTCGCGGGCGCGTTCACGGGCGCGATCGGGCCGAAGCGGGGGCTGATCGAGGCGGCCTCGGGTGGGACCCTCTTCCTCGACGAGGTGGCGAACATCCCCGCGACGACGCAAGCCGTGCTCCTCCGCGTCCTGCAGGAGCACGAGTTCCGCCCCGTCGGCGACACGAGGCTCATGAAGGCCGACTTCCGGCTCCTTGCGGCGACGAACCGCGACCTCGCCGCGCTCGTGAAGGAGGGGAAGTTCCGCGAGGACCTCTACTACCGCATGAACGTCTTCCCGATCCGCGTCCCGCCGCTGAGGGAGCGGAGGGAGGACGTCCCCGCGCTGGCGATGCACTTCCTGCGCGCCGCGTCCGCGCGTCAGAAGCGCCCCGCGCGGCGGGTCTCGGCCGAGGCGATGAGCCTGCTCGTCGCCCATGACTGGGGCGGCAACGTGCGCGAGCTGGCGAACTGCGTCGAAAGCGCGGTCGTCGTCGCGGAGGGGGAGACGGTCGGGCGCGAGCACCTCCCCGTCGAGCTGGGGCGGCGGGCGGACGGGAGCCTCCCGACGCCGGCGACGAACGAGGAACTCAAGCGGGCGAAGAAGGCGATCCGCGAGCAGTCGATCGAGCCGCTCGAGCGGGCCTTCCTGGTCGAGGCCCTGGAGCGGAACGGCTGGAGCGTCACGCAGGCCGCCGAGCAGGTCGGCATGCAGCGGACGAACTTCCAGGCGCTGATGAAGAAACACGGGATCCACGTGCGCGACAACGGCGCCGAGGCCGCCGGCGAGTAGCCGCGCTCCTGCACCGCAGAGACGCAGAGGACGCGGAGACTCGCAGAGGCGCCTCTGCGAATCTCTGCGTCCTCTGCGTCTCTGCGGTGCAGGAGCGCAAAAGAACAGTTTTCTCATACATCGCCGTGGACGGCTCACACCCCCGCGCCGCACACGCAGCAGCCAGGCCCACTTCCGTCGGCCATCACTCACTCCACGCTCCGGCACGGCCCGTGCCCCTCTCCAGCAGGAGGGCACGACCATGAAGACCCGTGCCGCAAACATGCTGGTCGCAGAAGACGAGGGACGCGCCCTCGCGACACGCGGGCAGGTCTTCGTGGCCCTCGCCGAGGGGCTCTCCCGGGAGGCCCTCTACGTGGAACTGCCCTCGGAGGGAGAGGTGGTGAAGCGCGGCGCGGTGCTGTGCCGCGTGCTGACCCGCGACGGGAGAATCGTCGAGGTGCTGAGCCCGATCGCGGGTCGAGTTCTCGAGGCGAACACGGGGGACCTGCGTTGCGCCTCGTGGGTGGTCAGGCTCGAACCGCGTCCGTGAGGACGCGCAGGCGCCCCATCGGAGGTACTGCCATGGAACGGAACACTGGAATGCTCTTCGCGGGCGAGGAAGTGGAGGCGGGGCCGGTCCCGGCGGAGGAGATCAAGGAGACGGCCCGCGAGACGACTCGCCCCAGCCTGCTCAAGGGGATCGGCCTGCTCATCGGGGGGCCGCTCCTCGGGTTGATGTACGTGATGTTCCTCCCGGTCCTCGGCCTCGGGACGCTCGGCTGGGTGATCGGAAAGGCCGTCCGCAACAGGCTTCGCAGGCGTCCCATCGGAGGGTAGGTCATGAACCGGATCGCCCGCACCGCTGCGTGGTTCGTCCTCGCCCTCGGCGCGCTGGTCGCCCGGGCGCAGGCGCCCGGAGTCGACGAGTGCCTCGACTGCCACGCCGATCGCAACATGTCGGCGGCCTTCGAGGACGGCACGTCGATGCCGCTCTTCGTCGATCGCGGGGCGTATGCCGCCTCCGTCCACGGCGCCCGGGCCTGCGTCGACTGCCATGCCGACGTCGACCTGGACCGCCATCCCGACAAGCGGCTGACGACGCGGCGCGCCTACCTCGTGGAGCGCTCCGCCACGTGCGCGCGCTGCCACGAGAAGGCCTCCAGGGAGTTCCTCGGCAGCGTCCACGGCGGGGCGCTGCGCGGCGAGCTGGCCCCTGACGTCCCGACGTGCGTCGACTGCCATGCCACGCACCGCACGGCGAAGGCCCGCGTGCCCGGCTTCCACCTCGGCGCGATGGACCTCTGCGCGCGCTGCCACACCGACAAGGAGCGGATGGCCCGGCACGGCCTCTCGACCGACGTCCTGCGGACCTACCTCCAGGACTTCCACGGCGTGACGGTCACCTACACCCGCCGCGAGGGGCGGCCCGAGGGGACCCTCTCGGCGACGTGCACCGACTGCCACGGCACGCACTCGATCGCAGGGAAGGGGAGCGAGGGGTCGCTGGCGATGAAGGCGAACCTCGTCGAGGCCTGCCGCAAGTGCCACCCGGCGGCGACGGCGAGCTTCTCCTCGGCCTGGCTCTCCCACTACGTCCCGAGCTGGCAGAGCACGCCGCTGGTCTTCGCGGTGAAGGTCTTCTACTGGATCTTCATCCCGTTCGTCCTAGGCGGGCTGCTCGTCCTGATCGGGCTCGATCTGCGCCGGCTTCTGCTCGGGAGGGCTCACCGGCTGCCGAGGCGGGGTCCGAGTGTCCGCCGCTTCGGGTGGGGGCGGGTCGCCGAGCACGCCCTGGTCGTGGTCACCTTCTCGATCCTGGTCGTGACGGGTCTCCCGCAGAAGTTCTCGGACAGCGGGTGGGCGGAGTCGCTCATCCTGGCGCTGGGCGGCCTCGAGACGGTGCGCATCCTGCACCGCGCGGCGGGGATCGTCTTCGCGGCCCAGGCCTCCCTCCACGTCGCGGTGAACGCGGTCGGGCTGCTGCGGGGCTGGATGAAGCCCGAAATGGTGCCGACGCGGAAGGACTTCACGGACGCGGTGACGAGCGTCCGGCACGCGATCGACCCCTCGGTCCCGCCGCCGCGGTACGGGAGGTACGACCACCGGCAGAAGTTCGAGTACTGGGGGATGCTCGTGGGGGCCGGGGTGATGGTCGCGACGGGGTTCCTCCTCTACTTCCCGCAGTGGTTCGCGGCCTGGCTGCCGGGGGTCCTCATCCCCGTGGCCAAGGTGGCCCACAGCAACGAGGCGATGATGGCCTTCCTCGTGATCACGGTCTGGCACTTCTACTGTGCACATCTGGCGCCGGAGGTCTTCCCGGTCGACACATCCATGTTCACCGGGAGAATCACACAGGCGCGGCATGAGGAGGAGCACCCGCTGGAGGGGGAGGGGGCCTGCGTGGATCCCGTCCCGGAGCACGTCACGTCAGGTGAAGACAGCGGAATTCCCGCTCGCGGGTAAAGATGCGGAAACCGATTGCCGAATCCCATAGGGACCCGGAGTCGCACTCCGGCCCGCGGAGGCTGCCGGATGGGCGGCGTTCCGTCGGAGAGACCCGCGGCGAACGGCCCTGTGGAGGCCCCGGATTGGAGATGTCGGCCCAGCACAAGAAGTACTTCGACTCCCTGTCGCCCGAGGAGCGGATGCTCGTCGTGCTTCGGGAGGAGTTGTACGGCGGGTCGTGGGACAGGATGTTGCAGGACCTGCGGGACCGCCTGCGCGGGCGGCCCTACATCTTCAAGCTGGTCAACAGGATCCAGGAAGACATCGCGCGGATCGAGAAGCTGCTGGAATACGAGAAGAAGCACGGCGTCAACCTCGGAGACTTCATCAAGGGAGGCAAACCATAATGTTCCAGAGAGTCCTGGCGGGCCTTCTGGGGCTCGGGCTGCTGGTCGGATGCAACTGGAGCCCGAAGAGGTGGGGGATGGCGGAACCGAAGCGCACCTTTCCCGCGGCGCCGAGCGGACCGTATTTCCCCAGAGCCCCTGAGCCGGGCAATCCGATGCCCGAGCCTGTCGCCAATACCTGGCAGTCGGAGCATCGCGAGCAGGTGCAGCGTTGCACGCCGTTCCGCCAGGTCCTTTGGGACTACCGCGTCGTGAACTTCAGCGCGGGCCAGACGCGGCCGATCCGCAAGATCCACAACCTCCTCGACACGATGTACGTCGAGACGGAGGACTTCTGGCTGTACGCGGTCGACAAGGAGAACGGCGTGACGAGGTGGGCCCTCCATCTCGACGGGCCCCTCGACTTCCCGCCCGCGGTGACGCGCGGCGTCCCCGAGGAGCGCGGCCGGACGGAGAGGGCGATCACCGTCCTCTCGAAGGAAATCGGCCAGATGAAGGGCACCTTCCAGGCCGACCCGGCGGAGCTGGCGAAGCGCGAGAGCGCGCTGGCGGACGCGAAGAACGCGATCAAGACCCTTCGGTCGATTGACTACATGTACCTCGTGGTCCGCGGCGGCCTGATGAGCGTCGAGCGGAACTACGGTCTGGTGAACTGGAAGGTGTGGCCACCGGGCGGGCCGAGCGGGACGCCGTGCGCGACGGTGGAGCACGTCTTCGTGCCGACGCACGACCGGAACCTGGTCCACGCCTACGACATCGCGAACGGTTACTGGAGCGCGCAGTTCCCCGCGAGGGGGACCGTGATGACGCAGCCGTACTTCGACGGAGACCGCCTGATCTTCGCGAGCGAGGACGGCGGGGTCTACGGCTACAACATGTCCGAGTTCCCGGTGTTCGCCCCGTTCTTCAGCGAGCGGCCGGTGCGCGCCGAGATGACGCCGGGGCCCGACGGGATCCTGTACGTCGCGAGCAGCGATTTCGCGGTGTATGCGCTCGACCGGACCACGGCGCGGCTCAGGTGGAAGTTCGAGACGGGGGCGGCGATCGAGGAGCAGCCGATGCTCGTCGGGAAGACGCTCTACGTCTGGAGCGGCGGGAACCTCTTCGCGCTGGACACGGCGAACCGCGGGGCGCTCCTGTGGGCCCTGGAGGGCGCGGGTGCGCGCCCGTTCCTGCAGACGCGGACGCGGCTCTACGCAACCGACTGCGAAGGCAAGATCCTCGGCGTGAACCTGGCGAGCGGGCAGGTCGAGAAGACCTGGAGCCTGCCGCTGTTCCGCTTCTTCTTCGGCGACAGCGAAACGGGCACCTTCTACGCGGCGACGAGCGACGGGTACGTCTACGCCGCCCAGGAGATGCTGGAGTAGGCCGCGCTGAGGCGCGGAGATCCCAGATCCTGAATCCCAGATCCCAACGAAATCCTACAACTCAACTCGGGCGGACCTGTGATGGGATCTGGGATTTCGTTGGGATCTGGGATTTAGGATCTGGGATCTCCCGCTAGGGCCCCTCCGCCCCCTCGGGGGGACGGAGGGCGTCCAGGATGCGGCGCATCGGCCTCAGGTGCGAGGCCAACCGTCCGAGGACGAAGACCTCCACCCGCTCGGAGGAGAGGTCCGGCACCTGCTCGCGGAGCGTCTCGAGGGGGACCTCCGCGCGCGCCATCGAGGCGTGGCCGCCCGCGCTCCCCAGATCGCCGAAGGAGCGCTTCGCCAGACTCCCCACCCCCTTCTTCGTCCCCTTCGTGCGGAAGATGACCGCCAGGCGGTGCGGGGTGACCCCCGAGACCACCACGAGGCGCATCTCGGACAGGCGGTTGAAGAAGTCCGCGATGTGGACCACCGTGTCCGTGCTCGGCACCACCCCCACGTGGACGAACAGGACGTCCCGCTCCGTCCGCTTCCTCAAGAGCGCAATCCCGAAGTAGTCGAGCGTCGAGAGCGTGTACTGCGAGTACTCGATCCGGTGGAGCATCTGCTTGTCCATGAGGCCGTGCAGATGCTTGAAGGCCATGATGTCCTCGTCGTGCGCCTGGCGCTCGAACGTCCCCGTGTCGACCTTGATGGCGTAATACAGGGCCGTCGCGACGAGCTTCGGGATCTTCTCCCCCGACTGCGTGAAGTACTCCGTCAGGATGGTCGCTGTGGCCCCGTAGCGCGGCCGGACGTCCGTGAACCCCGCGCGGTATCCCTTTCCCCGGGGGTGGTGGTCGATCACGATGTCGAAGTGGGGGGCCGGGTCGAGGTCGAAGAACGACGGCTGCCCGTCCACCACCGCCAGCGCGTCGTGCGAGGCGAGCATCCCCGGATCGAACTTCTCCGCGCGGATCCGGAGCGTCTTCATCATCGCCAGGTTCTCGACGCGATGGACGTCTCCCGTGTAGGCGATCGTGCAGGTCTCCTGCGTCCGGTCGAGGAGCGTCTTGAGCGCCATCGCCGTGCCGAGTGCGTCCGGGTCGGGGTTCGCATAGAGCAGGATGAGGAGCTTCGACCTCTCCTTGACCAGCTCCTTCAGGCTCTCCACGCGGTGGATCGTGTCGACCTTGGTGAGGAAGCTCGACAGCTCGCCGCGATAGAGTGTATCGTCCGACCGGAAAGAGACTTGCGGGAACGTCTTGCGGAGGTCCCGCACGTCCGCCGAGGTGAAGACGAGGACCTGGGAGTCGACCCCCTGTTCCTGGAGGCGGGTGAGGAGCTCCTGGACGGTCTTCGACTCGTCGTGGCAGACGACGACGACGTCCTCCTTGCCGACCGAGAGGTCGAGGCGGTGGAGGTCCAGGTCCTCCAGGGGGGTGCGGCGGAGGCCCACGCGGCGGAGGAAGCCGTTCCGTGCGGCCCCCTCGTCGCTCGTGACCGCCACGACGCTGGTGTGGCGCTGCACGAGGGCGTTGGCGACTTCCACCAGCCTGGGGCCGGTGCCGATAGTGATGACTTTCATGGCCGTATTTCGCGTCCGAAGGCGGACGCAAACCCCAGAGTATAGGCCCATGGAGGCGGCGGCGTCCATCCCCTTCCGGCCCGGCGCTTCGGATCCGGCCCCGATCACGCCGATATTCCGACGGTGTCTCCCCTTGCGCCGATCCGCACGGGGGACGTATCGTACGGACGCCTCATGATCCTCTTCGACACACTCGCCGGAGCCGTGGGGGAGCTGCGCTCCAACCCCTTCCGCTCCGTGCTGACGACCCTCGGGATCGTCATCGCGGTCACGGCCGTGATCTCGGTGGTGAGCATCCTGGAGGGGATGAACCGCAAGATCACGGGCCAGATCGCGGGGCTCGGGTCGGACGCGATGTGGGTCTCTCCCAAGGACCTGCCGGGCGAGGAGGGGCAGGCGCGCTCTGAGCTGACCTACGAGGACGCGGAGGAGATCCGCCGCGCGTGCTCGGCGATCTCGATGGTGGCGCCGGTCCTCTCCAACCGCAGCGACCTGGTCGCGGGGGACCGCCACACGGGCTCCCAGGTGCTCGGGACGACCACGGAGTACGCGGCGATCCGCGACTGGGCGGTGGACGCGGGGCGGTTCTTCAACGCCATCGAGGAGCAGCACCGCAAGAACGTCTGCGTCCTCGGCCGCGACACCGCGAAGAAGCTGGGCGGCGAGGAGGCCCTCCTCGGGCAGGACGTGAAGATCGACAACAGCCTCTTCCGCGTGGTGGGCCTGCTCGAGCGGAAGGGGAGCGTCCTGGGGCAGAGCCAGGACGAGACGGTCCTGATCCCCTTCGGCACCGCATACAAGATCTACGGGGAGTTCGCCGCGAAGCGGATCACGGTGAACGCCCGCGTCATCAAGAGCGAGATGACCGAGGAGGCGACGGAGCAGGTCAAGTCGGTGCTCAGGCGCCGACACAACATCGGGCGGGAGGACCTGGAGGACTTCCAGGTGCAGACGCAGAAGCAGATCCTGGACGTCTTCAAACAGACGTCGAAGGTGACGACGCTGGTGCTGGTGGGGATCGTGGGGATCAGCCTGCTCGTCGGCGGGATCGGGATCATGAACATCATGCTCGTCTCGGTGACGGAGCGGACGCGGGAGATCGGCGTCCTGAAGGCGCTGGGCGCGAAGCCGAAGGACATCCTGACGCAGTTCCTGATCGAGGCGATCCTCCTCTCGATGTTCGGCGGCATTCTGGGGATCATGGCGGGGTTCGTGGTGGGCATCGGCGTATCGAGGTACATGGAGCTGGAGGCCACGGTGCCAACGTGGGCGATCGGCCTCTCCGTGGCGTTCTCCGCCTGCGTCGGGGTCTTCTTCGGCATGTACCCCGCGGTAAAGGCGGCGCGCCTCAACCCGATCGACGCGCTGAGGTGGGAGTAGGCCGGATGGAGTGGCTGTCCGACTTCATCAAGCTCTTCCTGAAGCTCGACGAGACCCTCGGCAGGGTCATCCAGGACTACGGGGCGTGGACCTACGGGATCCTCGCGCTCATCGTCTTCATGGAGACGGCCTTCGTCGTCACGCCGTTCCTGCCGGGCGACTCACTCCTCTTCGCCGCGGGCGCGTTTGCGGCCGGCGACAAGCTGGACATGAAGTGGATCCTGATCCTCCTCTCGGCCGCCGCGATCATCGGCGATACGGTGAACTACCGCATCGGGTACTACCTCGGGCCGAAGATGTTCCGCAGCCAGAAGTCGCGGTTCTTCCGGCGGGAGTACCTCGACCGCACCCGCGCCTTCTACGAGCGCTACGGCCCGAAGACGATCGTCATCGCACGGTTCGTACCGATCATCCGCACGTTCGCACCGTTCGTCGCAGGGATTGGGCGGATGAGCTACTGGCGGTTCCTCTTCTACAACGCCGCAGGCGGGATCTTCTGGGTGGTGAGCCTTGGCTACGTCGGTTACTTCTTCGGGAACATCCCGATCGTCCAGAAGCACTTCTCGCTCGTCATTCTCGGGATCATCGTGATCTCCTGCCTCCCCGCCGTGATCGAGTTCCTCCGCGAGCGGCGCCGCCTGCGCGCCGAGGCGGCGCCGCAGCCACCCACGCCCTGATGACCTGCCTGGCCGGACAGGTGTTCCGAATCGTAACGGGACCACGCCGCACCTGACTCGGATCCGGGATCCGCGCTCACTTCGGTCCGCGCTTGCCCCTGCCTGCATGTGAGTTACGGACGCCGACCGGTTTCTGCACGACCGGCGCCCTCCGGTGAGCCCGTTGCGTCCACCTACGGGCGACGCTTGGACCTTTTGGAGGGACTCACATGAAGCGCCTCACGTCGGGATGGAAGCGGGTGGCAGGCCTCGCGCTGGCCCTGGTGGCCGTCGGAGGCATCGCGACCGGGGCGGACTTCGTCTACCCCCAGAGCGGGCGGCTCACCAGCAACTTCTACAGCAGCCGCCCCTACGGCAACCACGGCGCGCTCGACATCGCCGGACCGAACGGCACCGCGATCACGGCGGGCCGCAGCGGCACGTGCATCTTCTCCGGCTGGAGCGGCGGGTACGGCAACCTCGTCATCATCAGGCATCGGAGCGGCTACACCAGCTACTATGCGCACCTCTCCAGGCGGGATGTCAGCTCGGGCCAGGCGGTTGGCCGGCGGCAGCGCATCGGCCTCGAGGGGTCCACGGGCAACTCGACCGGGCCGCACGTGCACTGGGAAGTCCGCCGCTACGGATCGAAGCAGTTCGTGCCCGGCCGGGTCGGCAATTGGGTCACCCGGTACAACGAGCTTCCCTACAACTACCCGGGCCTCGACTAGCAGGATCGGAGAGAGCCATGGCGCGCATCCTGACCATCGTGGTGTTCATCCTGGTCGTCGTGGCCGCCGTGCGGCTCGCGGGGCGCGAAGAGCAGCGCGTCCCGCGGTCGCCCAGCAAGCTGGCCTTGCCAGAGGCCGCGGCCCCCATCGTCGACGCGGGCGCCTTCCACGCCGTAGCGCCCCCGGCCGCGCCGCCCGTCGCCCCTCCCCCGGCCCCGGCCGTCGCGTCGCTCGAGGGCCCCTGCGCGGACCTGCGCGGGGCGGTCTCGTCGAAGGTCGCCTCCGGGATCGAGTCGAGGATCGGCGAGCTCCTGGCCCGGATTGACGGAAACGTGGAGCGGGCCCTCGAGGTCGTTTCGACCCTCTCCAAGGAGACGGACCCCGACGTCCTCTTCGCGGTCGCGGACGCGCTGTCGCGGGACCCGCGGATCGCCGACGCCCGCGAACTCGTGGAGGCCTTCCTCGAGATGGCGCTCCGCGACTCGCTGCCCGACCGTCGCATGGCCGCGCTCGCCTTCCTCGGCGAGCGCCCCCGCGGCGAGGCGATGGAGGCCCAGTTCCTCGGAATCGCCCTCGGCGACCCCGACTCCCTGGTCCGCACGGAGGCGGTCTATTCCCTGCAGAGGCAGGCGCGGGTCGCGCCCGAGGCGTGCGCCCGGCTGAACGCGACGCTCCTCCGTGCTGCGATCTCCTCGGATGCATGCGTGCGCGCCCCCGCCGTGGAGGCGCTCTCCATGCGAGAGGCGGACGACGCGCAGCTCTCCTCGGTCATCGGGTACCTCCGGGAGGACGAGGACGTGGCGGTCCGGATCGCCGCCATGGACAAGCTCGGCGAGGTCCGCTCGGGCCATCGCGAGCGGGCCCTGCGCGAGATCGAGGACGCCTATGGCCGCGACGCCGAGGTGGACGTCCGCTACGTGGCGATCCTCGCGGCGGTGCGCGCGGGGCGCGCGGAGGCGCTCCCCATCCTCCGCCGGATGAGCGGCTTGGACCCGGCCCTTGATCCCGTCGTGGAGCGCTTCACGACCGTCCTCTCGACCGGCGAGGTGGACCTGGACGCGATCCTGGAAGAGGTGGCCCGGCTCGAGGGGGGCACGCTCCCCCCGATGTCGCCCGTGGACGAGAACGCCCCCTGCTGCGAGGGACACGAGTAGCCCGGAGCCGCTCCGCGTCCCTTGCAGCCGCCCGCGCACGGCGCTATGCTGCTCCGCCATGAAGCAGATCCTCGCGTTCCTCCTCCTCGTCCTTCCGCTCGCCGCTGAAGGCCCGGAGCCCGTTCTCCTCAGGTACAAGTCCGATCCCGGCACGGTCCTCAGGTACCGGGTCCGCATCCTCAACCAGCAGGACGCGCGCGTCGGGGAGCGGAGCCAGTCGATCTCCTTCGAGCGAACGGGACGCCGCACGCTCCTCGTCTTCGACCGGTCGACCGACCCGCCGCGGCTCACCTTTTCCTTCGAGGAGGAAATGGGGGACGCGCGCGTCCTCTCCTACTCCGAGGACGGGAAGGACCGCCTCGAGGCCGCCCGCGCCGACATCCAGCCCACCCTCCCGCGCTCCAATCGGCAGCTCGCCTTCTTCACGCTCGACGACCAGGGCCGGGAGCAGGAGGACCTCACCAAGCTTCCCCTCGATGCCGCGCTCCTGCGGTCCCTCTCCGACATCCAGGTCCTGCCCGACGGCCCGGTCGCCGCGGGGGACGGGTGGAAGCGCGAGCTCCGCCCCGGGCCGCTCGCGTGCCGCTACGACTACGCCGTGGCCGCGCCGGCCGAGGGCGGGCGGCCCGAGGTCACCTCGACGTTCGCCGTCGAGGCGCCGCAGCAGGCGGAGGGCCCCGTGCTCACCTTTGCCCCCGGCGAGGTCTCCATGCGGTTCGACGCGGAGCTGGGGATCCTCGTCTCCCTCCGCGGCAAGGTCGGCGTCACCGCGACCGCCCCCGACAAGGTCGACACGCTGACGATCACGCTCGAGATGGAGCTGGAGGGCGTGGAGCGGCTCCGCTCCGAGGCCCTGGCAAGCGTCGCGACGGAGGGCGGATTCCTCGCCACGGTCTACCGCGCCTACGAGACGGGGATCGTCGACCGCGCGGCACTGGGGCTCGAGGAGTTCCTGGAGCGGTATCCCGAGAGCCGCTGGCGCGCGGGGGCTAAGGGCCTCCTCGACGGCCTGCGCGCGACGTTCCCGCTGCTCCTCGCCGAGGCGCCGGCGCTCGCACCCAAAGAGTGGATCGGGGCGCCCCCCGACCTCCACGGCAAGGTCGTCCTCCTCGCCTTCTGGACGACGTGGGAGGAGAACTGCCGCGCCGCCGTGCCCTCCCTGGCGAAGTGGACGGAGGCGTTCGGCCCCTCGGGGCTCGTCGTCGCGGGCGTGACCAGCCTCGACGACCGTCAGGACCGAGCGGCCGTGGAGGAGTTCGCCTCGCAGCAGGCGCTCCCGTTCCCGGTGGCGATCGACGACGGGGAGAAGACCTTCTCGTCGTTCCGCGTCCTGACGATCCCGCACCTCTTCCTCCTCGACAGGCACGGCCGCGTCCGCTGGCAGGGCCACCCCTCCCAGGCGGCCGTGGTGGAATACATGATCCGCGGCCTACTTGCGGAGTAGCGCGGTTTTTCCCTAAGAAACGCCGCGACCCCGACGACTCCTGAGCATCTCATTTGCAGGAGTCATCACCATGGGTCGCACCCGCAAGATCGCCATCGTCTCGATGTTCACCCTGGCCACTATCGTCTGCGTGGCGGGTTTCTACCAAACCGACGGAGTCCTGGAGCAGGAGGGAGGCCTCTCGTCTCCCGCGACGCCCCGTGCCAACGGTCGCGCCCTGGCTTCGCAGGTGGATGAGGCCCAACAGCAGCACAGCCTGGCCGCCTTCAGCACCGACTCCGCGCGCGAGCCCTCCCGCGGCGTCTCGAACCTCTCCTTCGGCACCGAGGGGCGGGCGTACCAGCGCGACGCGTCGCTCTCGGTCCGCGTGAACGACGTGTTCGAGGCCCTCGCGGCCATCGAGAAGCTCGTGGCGGGCGCGAAGGGGACGCTGGAGTCGATCGACGTGAGCGGCTCCCCGTCGACCCACGACGGGCGGATTCGCCTCGCGGTGCCCTCGGACAAGTTCACGGAGGTCTTCGGGACGCTGCGTCAGCTTGGGGATGTGCTGACGGAGCGGATCACGGCGCAGATGGTGACGTTCAACGCCGGGAGGGGCGGGGTCGACGTGAAGGACGAGGCGATCGAGGTCGTTCGGATCGAGCTCTCTCTTTCCGACAACCCGGAGCGCCTGGCGAAGACCAAGGTCGGAGCGATGATGGGCGCGGCCTGGCAGAAGGGGCTGGAGCACTTCGCGAAGGGCGGCGCGGTCCTCCTGGAGGGCGCGGGATACGTCCTGCCGTTCGTCATGTCGTTTGGCGCGATCCTGATCGTAGTGGGGGCGTTCGGCCTGGTGGCGCGGCTGTTCGGCCGCGTGGCGAACGCGAAGATCCCGTACGCGGTCCCCGCGGAGTAACGAGTCTTAGAGGGTCGGGCGGGATTTCGTGACGTCACCTGCGACCCAACCTCCTGCACACCCCGCCCGACCCTCCTTTCCTTCCCGCGGCCTGCCTCCCGAGGATCTCGTACCCCCCGAGGCCGTCCCGTTCGCTGTCCGCCTCCATGCGCGCGATGCCAGGCTGAGAGCACGTGCGGATCAAGTGCGCTCGCAGGCCGACCAGCCTCATGCGCGTCTCGCCCACCCCGATTCCCGGCGGTCTCCGGGCAGCGCTCCAAGTGAGCGCACTTGCGTGAACTCACTCCGCGGCCCCCGATGGCTCGCGAACCGGCTCGCGGGAGAGCCGATGTGACCGGTGAGCCTTTCCGCCCCCCGAGCGATCAAGAGCTCATCTCGCCGCAAACCCATGTGCTGTCATGGCATCCCGCTTGCTACGCAATCTGCCCGCGCTGGCAGACCGCCTGCACATCATTCACCCATCGAATGGCAGGATAAGGAGAGAACATGAACCAGACGAACAACGCACCCAGCCGCCGCAAGCTTCAGCTCAACCGCGAGACCCTCCGCGAGCTCGATGCGCGGGAATCGATCGAGGTCGTCGGCGGAGGAATGTACCTGGGTGGAACCCTCTCCGCGAATTGCGGCGTCGGAACCACCACATGCACGATGCAGAGGTACAGCTATCAGAACTGCAGGACGACCACGCTGTAGATCCCACCACCCATCGACACCCTCCTTGGACGCGGGGGCGGGCCCATGTCCGCCTCCGCGCCCAATCCCATTCCGGCGCGTCAGCGGCGCACGAAGCCCATCGAGACCGCGAGGTTGCCGCCGCGGCTCGCGCAGAAGACCGAGTGCCACGCCGTGTCGGCGCGCGTGGGAGAGGGGAGGACGATCGCGTCGCCGGGCGAGAGGACGAAGAGCCAGCCGTCCGCGGCGAGGCGGCGCGCGAAGCGGCGGCTCCGATCGAGGACCCGCGCGATCGCAGCGTCGTGTGCCTCGGCCTTCTCCCAGAGGCGCGACACGCGGCGCCCGAGGCGCTCCTCCACGAGGCGTGAGAGGATTCGCCACGGGACGGCGAACCACGCCGTCCGCCCGACGAGCTGCGCGTACACGACGCCGTCCTGGCCGGGGCCGTGGTCGTGGTGGAAGAGGGCGCCGCCCCCGGGCGCATTCGCGTAGACGATCGGCTTGAGGAAGCGCACGCGCCCCAGCCGATGGGCCAGCCGCTTGCTGCGCGTCACCGCCCGCGTCTCGGGGAAGAGCCCCTCGATCAGCCTCACGAGCCGCCGATCGCGGGCCGAGTCCGTGGCCCAGTCGTCGAACCCCTCCGCGCCGTAGCCGAATCGGAGTCGGATCGACGCGTCGCGCGGCCATGTCGAGAGCCAGTTTACCTTGATCCAGAGGTCCCCCGGCCCGACGTGGAGCCGCTGGACCTCCAAGGGATCGGCGAGGTTCTGCGTGGTCCCCTCCCAGCGGAAGCCACGCGGGGCCCTGGCGATGTCGGAGAGGTCCTCGCCGGCGCGGAGGCGATCGATGACCTCGACGCGGGTCCTGGGTGGACGGAAGAGCCCGTGCAGCGCCGCCGGCCTGGCAAGGCCAGCCTGGCAGAGCCAGCTTGCTGGTTGCTGGTTGGCGCGGTCCAGCGAGGCCGCACCCGGGGCGGGGGAGAGGCGCCCCAGGTCGACGCCGCGACGTGTCAGGTGGACCTGCATCAGCAGACGTTGGGGAATTCGGCGCGGACCTCGGCGAGGAACTGCGCGTCCTTCCCGCGATAGCGGCGGGAGTGGTGGACGATCTCCATCCTGCGCACGCCCGCCGCGCGGGCCACCATCCCCGCCTGCCGCGCCGTCATGTGGAAGTTCTGCTCCGCGAGCCGGGCGTCCTCCTCGAGGAAGACCGCCTCGCAGATGAAGTGGTCCGCGCCCCGGGCCAGCGCGACGGCCCGCGCCACCGTCTCGTCGTTGTAGATCGTGTCGGTGACGTAGGCCAGCTTGTGCCCCGGCACGACCTGGATGAGCTGCCTCTTCAGCTCGCCCAGGTGGGCCTTGCGCCCCTCCGCGTCGACTTCCTCCGAGTCCGGCGCGCCTGCCTGGACGCGGTCCTTGAAGCGCGCGAGCCACGGCCCTTCGGGGAGGCCGAGGCGATCCAGCGCCTCGCGGTCGACGCGGAACCTCGTCTTCTCCTCCAGCGAGAACGCGAGGCAGGGGATTCCGTGGTCGAGGATCGCGCACCGCACCGTGAAGAACGGGGTGTCGAGGAGGACGTCGGTCGCGGGCTCCATCCTCGCTTCCGAGTCGGGTTCGAACGCGCGGTTGCAGGCGAACGTCCTCGACCGGATGCCGTCGGGGAGGACCTCACGCGCCTCGATCGAGAAGACGGAGTCCTGCGTCAGGTTCCAGGTGTACCCCTGGAGCTTGTGGTAGACCTTGTCGACGGTCCCCTGGGGGCCGTGGATGCGAAGCGTTTTCGGCTGCGGGACGTTCAGGTGGGGACGCAGCAGGTGATCGAACCCGATCCAGTGGTCCATGTGCATGTGGGAGAGGAAGACGTCGGAGAGGCGCAGGAGCTCGCCGAACGGCAGGCGGTTCTGACCGCAGTCGAAGAGCAGCGTGGAGTGCCAGTTCTGCACCTCGACGTAGAGCGCGCTGTCCTCGCTCTTCCCGTTCATCATCCGCGCGCGGAAGGGCATCGGCGACGGTCCTTTCCTCTGTGGCCGGGATGATATCAAGCCTCGCGCGAGGATGGTCTGGAAAAACCGGGGCGCCCGATGTAGGGTGTTGCTCCCCGTCCACCAGCCAGCAGGCCCCGCCAGTGCCGGAGGTCCCCATGTTCGCAGCGCTTTTCGTCGCCGCCGTCCTCGCCCAGCCCGACGATCTCCTCGCACGCCTCCACGCGTTGTCGGAGGACGAGATCCAGGGCGTCGTCGTCGACACCTCCGGAAAGAAGGTGCTCGGGCACGAGAAACTCTGGAGCGCCCTCGCGAAGGCGCGGGTCGTGTACGTCGGCGAGACGCACAACCACCCGGAGCACCACGAGGTGCAGCTCGCGGTCCTCGAGGCGCTCTACGAGAAGAACCACGAGATCGCCATCGCGTTCGAGATGTTCCCGCGCCCGTGCCAGAAGGCGATCGACCGGTACGTGAAGGGGGAGACGGACGTCGCGACCTTCCTGCGCGAGTCGCGGTACAGGGAGGTCTGGGGGTACGACTTCGAGTTCTACCGCCCGCTCCTGGACTTCGCGCGCGAGCACGGGCTCGACGCGATCGCGCTCAACGCGCCGCAGGACGTCACGCGGAAGGTCTCGAAGGGGGGCCTGGAGTCGCTCTCGGACAAGGAGCGGGCGGGCGTCGCGGCCGAGGTCGACCTCGACGACGGGCGGCACCGGAAGCGGGTCCTCGACGCGTTGCAGTCGGCGCACCCGATCAAGGACGAGGGGCAGCTCCAGCGGTACTACGAGGGAATGGTCCTCTGGGACGAGACGATGGCGGAGTCGGTCGCGAGGTACATGGACGAGCGGGGGTCGGACGAGGTGCAGGTGATCGTGTACGCCGGGCGGGGACATGTCGAGGACCGGAACGGCATCCCGGACCGCGTGCACCGACGAAACGACCTGCCGTTCCTCACGGTCCTGCCGACCGAGGTCGAGGACCCGGCGAAGATCGCGGCCAGCGAGGTGTCGAAGCGCCGGGGGGACTTCATCTGGTTCACGGGCCCCGCGCCGGCCCCGGCGCTTCCGATCTCGGCCCTTGGCGTCGAGGTGAGGCTGGAGGGGGAGCGGTTCGTCGTGGTGCGCGTGAAGACGGGCGCGGCCGGACACGTCGCGGGCCTGCGGATGGGGGACAAGCTGCTCAGGTTCCAGGGGGCGATCGTGTTCGACCCGATCCAGATCGACAAGCAGCTCCACGCGATGAGCGTCTACGACGTGCCGAGGCTCGAGATCGACCGCAAGGGCAAGCGCATCACGATCGAGATCCGCTTCCCGATCTAGCGAAGTGTCGTCGATTCCAGCAGTGCAGTCGGGCGAGTGCTGGAAATCACCCCACTTCGCTGCCACTGGGACTCTGAGCGAAACGGCGCATCCTCATAGATCGCAGCGCATTAGCCCACTCCTCCTGACCTGGCACGCGGATTGTTCAATAGAGGGGCGTGCATGATCAGGAGGAACGTGATGATCGAAAACCCAGATCCGAAATCCCAGATCCCAACGAAATCCCAGATCCCACCACTGGGACGGGAGGAGGGCGCGGGTGGGGGGCGGCGATACGATCTGAGAGACCGGACCCTTGCGTTCGCCCTGAGCATCCTACGCCTGACGGCGAAGATCCCTGGGAGCGCTGAGGGGCAAGCCGTCCGTCGTCAGCTCGCGCGATCGGGGCCGTCCGTGGGCGCCAATGTCGAGGAGGCGGACGCAGCGATCTCGAGGGCGGAGAAGCGACGGATCTTTGCGATCGCCAGGCGCGAGGCCCAGGAGACGCGATACTGGCTCATGCTCCTGAGAGGCCTCTGGCCAGAACGACTCCCGCTCCAAGAGGAGTTGCGCGAGGTGAATGAAATCCTCCGCATCCTGAGCGCGATCATCGTGCGCCTCGGCCCCGTGAAGGCTGAATAGCGTACCGACAGTGCAAGCAATGTTGGGATCCAGGATTTCGTTGGGATCTGGGATTTTGGATCTGGGATCTCCGCGCGCACGCGGCCCTACCGCGGACCAGCTTCCTTCACATACCGCGTGAGCCACTCGTCCGTCTCCCACAGCACGTGCATCACCGACTCCCTCGCCTCGTACCAGTGGCTCTCGAGCGGCAGCATCACGAACCGCACCGTGGCGCCATTCCCCTTCAACGCGGCGTAGAAGCGCTCGCTCTGCATCGGATACGTCCCCGAGTTGTCGTCCGCCGCCCCGTGGACCATCAGGATCGGCTCGTTCACCTTCTCCGCGTGCGTGAACGGGCTCATCCGAACGTAGACGTCCACGGCCTGCCAGAACGGCCGGTCCTCCCCCTGGAAGCCGAACGGCGTCAGTGTCCTGTTGTACGCCCCGCTCCGCGCTATCCCCGCGCGGAAGAGGTCGCTATGCGCGAGGAGGTTCGCCACCATGAAAGCCCCGTACGAGTGGCCGCCGATCGCGACGCGCTCCGGGTCGCCCACGCCTCGCCTCGCGACCTCGTCCACCGCCGCCTTCGCGCTTGCGACGAGCTGCTCGACATACGTGTCGTTCGGCTCCACGTCCCCCTCGCCGATGATCGGCATCTTCGGGTCGTCCAGGACCGCGAATCCGCGCGTCAGCCAGAAGAGCGGCGATCCCCAGTGGACCCTCGCGAAGCGGAACGGCGAGTCGGTCACCTGCCCGGCGAGGTCGGCGCTCTTGAACTCGACCGGATAGGCCCACATCAGGACCGGGAGCGGCCCGTCCTCCTTCTTGTAGCCAGGGGGCAGGTAGAGCGTCGCGTTGAGCTTCACCCCGTCGGCGCGCTCGTAGCGGATCACCTCCTTCGTCATCCCCTCGAGTTGCGGATAGGGATGAGGGAACGACGTCACGGGCTTCGCCTCCCCGCTCGCCAGGTCGCGCATCAGGTAGTTGGGCGGCTCCGTCGCGGACTCGCGTCGCGTGAGGACCCGCGCGCCGTCGTCCAGCAGCGCCACGGGGCGCTCGTAGTACGGCTCCTTGCATCGCCACGCATGCGCGGCCTTCCCGCTCGCGAGGTCGAGCCTCGAGAGGAAGGGGAAGACCCCCTCGGGCGAGGCCCCCTCGCCGATCAGGAAGAGCGAGGCGCCGCCGTCGGTCAGGTGGAGCACGCTGCGACCGTTCGGCAGCGTGCGCAGAACGGGCTCGCCGGGGTCGGCGTACTGGTCCTCGGTGGAGCGGTCGAAGAGGAGCCGCGGCGCCGCGCCCGGCTTCGAGGGGTCGACGACCCACGTCCGCGTGCGGCGTGTCTTCCTCCAGGACTCGGTCACCAGCGCGAGGTCCTCCTTGCCCCACTGGACGTCGTCGAACCTCAGCGCGAGGTCGACGAGCGTGGCGGGCTGTCCGTCAAAGGGCGCGGCAAGCAGGAGGACCCGGTCGCGCACCTCCGCCTCAACAGCGGGGTCGCCTCCGTCCTGGGCCTCGGCCCAGCAGACGGTCGCAGGGGCGTCCTCGCGCCACGAGAAGCCCCTCGGACCCGTCGGCACGGCGCCGAAGGCAATCGGGACCTCGTCCTTGAGGCCGATCTCGGCGAGGACCTTCACGACACTTCCCGCAGCGTCCCACACCTCGACGCGGCGCGGGAACCTGGAGAGCGGCACGACGTAGGAGAACGGGCGCGTCAGCGTCTCTGCGAGGACGTAGCTCCCGTCCGGCGAAGGCTCGGCGCGGATGAGCAGCCCGGCCGGGCCGATGGGCGCCTGCGCCCCGCGGAGCTCCACGCGGTACGCCTGGGCGGATGCCAGGTGCTCGAAGAGGGCCTCATCGGACGGGTTCTTGAGGAGGTTTGTGTAGGTGCGCGCGGGGGCCTTTCGCCCAAGGCTCTCCTGGACCACGGGGCCGTCGGGGACGACCGAGGCGGTGGGGACCGTCCCGCGTCCCCCTGGGACGAGGCGGACGACCAGCGCGTCGCTTGTGGGAAGCCACGCGTACGGCGCGCCAATGGCCGCGTTGACGCTGGGACCTGTGAGCGCGCGGGCGCGGGCCTCGGAGGCCTCGACGCACCACAGCTCGACCCCGGTCTCGCGCGTCACGAGGAAGGCGAACCGCGCCGAGTCGGGCGACCAGTCGAAGGTCGTGAGGCGAGCGCCTTCGGGAAGGCCGGTGACGCGGCGCTCCTGGCCATCGGCGATCGACTTGAGGGAGATCCCGGTCGCATACGGCGCGCGGCTCGGCCCGTTCGTCCGCGGATTCAGACGCAGGCCCGCGAGGCCGACCTCGGGGCGCGCGAGGTCCTCGAGCGTGACATAGGCGGCGCGGTCGAGGAGGAGGAGCCACTTCCGGTCCGGGCTCACGCGGACCTCGGGGGTGGGAGGCGCGTCGGCGATCGCGCGGATCGGCTCTGGCGGCGTGCGGTACCCCGGCTCGGGCTCGCGTGCGGCGAGCGAGGCGACGATAAACAGCCAGAGGATGGCGGGGCGCTCCATGGTTCACCTCCGAAGGGAGGCGGAGCATAGGCCGCGTGCCTGGATCCGTCAAGCACGCGGCCGGCCTCCTACTGCCGCGCGTGCTCGACGGCCGCGCTCGCGAGGGCGCGACTGCGGGGATCGACCGAGGCGTCCTGCGCCAACCGCTCGCACGACGCGATGAACTCCGGGTGTCGCGGCGCGTCCTGCGACAGGTAGAGGACCATGGCCTGCCGCGCCGAGGCATCCGACTCGCGGGCGATCGCGCGCAGGAAGCTCTCCATGCGGCCGGCCGAGAGGCCGCCTGGGAGCGCCTCCACGGCCGCGGCGCGGACCGCGCCCGTTCGGTCGCTTCCCATGCAATCGAGCAGCGCATCCACCACCTCCGCCCCGAGGGGGCCCGAGGTGGGCGCATTCCGCGCGAGGAGTTCTCGCGTGCTCGGGTCCGGATCGGCCGAGAGCGCCGCCTTCCAGGAAGCGAGTCCCTGGGCGTCTCCCAATCCGACGAGCATGGCAAGGAGTCTGCACGCATCCTCGCCTCGCGCGGTCGGGAGTCGTCGAGCCAGCTCATCGATCAGCCCGCGGCGCGACTCGTCCGAGTCCCCGAGGGCCTCCGCCATCGACTCCATCGGCCCGACGGAGTTGGAGGAGAGCCCGGCATCGAGCGCCGCTCGAATCCCCTCCTGCTCCATGACCACCCTGACATCCGTCGACGCGTCCGCCCGAGGACTCGAGGACACGGCGACGGGCGCCGATTCGGCTTCGCGCGGGGAACTTGGGGCCACCGACAGGCTCGGCCCGCCTTCGAATCGCAACGCGGAACTCGAACGCCGCCGATTCGTCGGGCAGGCGGAGGGAGACGCAAGGAGCGCAATGACCAGGGTCGAGAGGGCAAGGCCCGAAGCGACGAGGGGCGTGGTCTTCATGGCGTTCTCCTCGATGAGAGGTCCTGGGACGGGTCGAGCGGCGAGCTTGGTTCCGTTTCGCATGGCGGTCTCCTTCTTGACGCTCGACGGGGGCTGGCCTCCTCGACCTCCGGTTCGGCCCTGTCCCGTCTTCACCCTCCTTGATTCCAGGCCTCCGTCGGGGTCACGGGATCCGGATTGAGCGCAACTCCTGGATGTTTCATGAAATGACGCGCCGCCGGGACGGGCAACGGCCCGCCCCGGCGGCGACGTCAGACTCGTTGCCCCTACTTTTCGCTGTAGGACCTGGCCGTCCAGCCGACCCACGGACCGTAGAGCTCGAGACCGAAGTTCGCGAAGTTCTTCGTGTACCTCATGAGGAGGGAGTGTCCCGTCGAGGGGCGCGTCCAAACGACCCGGTGCGTCCCGTCCGACATGTCTCGGGCGCACACCGGGGACATGTTTGACATCGGGATCTGGAACGTCTGCGTCGTGTAGAGCGTCCCTACGGAGGTCAGGTACCAGACCACCACCTTCCCGGCGGGGTCCCTCCACGCGAGCCTCCCTTGCTGATTGGGGAGCTCCTGGTAGCTCAGCGGCTCGTATCCCAGATTCTCGTAGTATTGATAACCGACAGGAGACTCGAATCCGTCCAACCGCTGCAGGATGGCCCTGCCTGAGGGGCCGCTGAGGGTGGAGCCCCACGGATGAACGCTCCACAGCAGCCAACCGCTCGTGTTCGCCGATCTGTGGTAGTGCACGGCCTCCCAGCCGGTGCCATAGTTGAAGGTCTGCATCGGATAGTCGCCGATCCCATCGGACTGATCCACGGCCCAGATCTCCGCCTTCCCGCTCTTGTTGGAGTACAGCATTCTCGCCGTATACTGGCTGGACCGTTCGTAGCTGCGCGCCGTGAGGCCCGCGCGGGGGGCGAAGTACTTCCAGCGGCTCGCCGTGAAGTACCCATCGGTCGTCCCGAGCGCGGCCCAGCCGCCCGGCTCCGTCAGGAGGAGATGCGGGCCGATCGAATGCTGCGGCGCGCCCGTCACCCCCAGCTTCACCGTGTAGTAGTCGTCCCACTGGCTCCAATAGCACCAGAGGAAGCTGTTGCCGCCCGACCTCCAGCCGCTCCGCATGCCCGTGTAGAACTCGTCGTCATACTCCAGGAACCCGATCACCGTCAGCCAGTGCCAATCCACCTCGAAGGTCGTCCCATGCTCGGGTGTGCCGGGGGCATACCACAACATGTCCGCATTCGTCCCCTTGATGCAGAACATCATCGGCCGTCCCGCTCGAACCTCGTTCTTGATGCTCTCCTGGCTTACCCACTGGTCGTCATCGCCCGTCCATGCGCCGGCGCCTGGGTCCATCCTCGCCGCGGCATCGACCACGTCGTGCCAGATGTTGCTGACCGCACCGAGGTAGGCGAAGTCCCCCGTGCCCAGCCATCCCGTGTACGGAAGCTCCTCCTTCAACACGCTATCGAGCTTGACGAGCCCCTCGGACGGGGGAACCGTGCCCGAGTAGTAGGGCGAGCCGTCCGGAATGAGCGTGGGCCACCCGTTTGCGGCATAGTACCCGAGGAGCATCGCAGCGGCCGTCGGCCCGCAGTCGTTGTTCCCGGCGAAGTCGTCCTGGTCGTAGTTGGGCACGCCGTACGGCGCCCCGTTCCCTCCACTGATGAGCACCTGCTCCAGAAGGGTGTGTGCGAATGACGGGAGCGAGAGGGACAGCATCACCAAGGCACAGAGGATCCATCTCCAGGTCTTCATGGGTGTACTCCATTCATGGGGTTTGAAATCCAGGACGGGGAACTTCGCCAGGTCAATGGGCGGCCTTCGCGAGGAGCCTCCGCCAGCCGGCGCGCGTGGAGGCCAGCCTCCCGCGTGCCTTCTCGCCGTCGGTGGCCTCGTGCTTGCGGAGCTCGACGTCGCGTCCGACACGGTGCCTCGAGGGCTGATAGTAGAAGCGTTCCGAACCCGCCCGATACTCGAGGACCGGGTACGCCGCCGCCAGGTACCTTTTGGCCAGCTCATACGGGCGGTCCCCGAACGCTTCCCGCAGCTCCTCCTGACCGCGGCGCAGGAACAAGTACTCGGGGGGCAGGCCATTCCAGTAGCAGGGGACCGGAGGCAGGTCCTCGGAGGCCCCCATCTCGAGACAGCGCACCCGGTCGTCCCAGACGACCGGGTCAGTCCCCGCTGCCAGGCGGGCGAGGATCTCCTCCCTCGATTCGCAGGGCCCGCCGACCGTGAACACGTAGAGGTAGCTGGTCGCGCGACCGCCGGGGCCGAGCTGCTCCTGCTCGTCCACCAGCGTCGCCTCACTCCCCCAGAGCTCGCCGGCCACCAGCTTCGCGAAGGGGCGCATCCCCTCCCGGTCGGGCACGGTGACCGACTCGACCGCGCCCGGGGACGCCTCCCCGCCCTCACCCCCGGCGGGGCGGTTCGCTGCGGCGACGCTGCCGATGCTGGCGTCCTCTCGGATCGAGTCGGAGAGATGCGGCTGACCCGCGCGCCCCAGGCCGCCGGTCATGGGGCTCGAATCGCGGTCGCCAGGCGCCGACCGCGTCACGAGCGCCGCGGCTGCGAGGACGAGCAGGCCCGCGGCGATCGACAGCAGTCGCAGGCTTCGCCCGCGTGAGGCGTTCGCACCCGGCGGGCGGGTCGCCTCGCGCGGGAGCGGTACGAGACGAATCGACGGGGTTCGCATGGATGCCTCCTATGTCTGGGGTTCAGATCGGCTCGCACCTCCTTGAGCGTGGGGGCAGCCAGGGGTCACGGATTCCCGGTTTTCCGCAACTGCCGTGAATGAAGGGAATTCGGATGGACGACCGGACACCCCCAGGCTAGTCTATGACCCGTAGGGCCCCCTCTCTGGAGCGTCGACCGAGGATGATCGACGACGACGCGCTCCTAGGCCGACTCATCGCGGCTCTCGGCGTGCTCCCGCCCGACCGGATCGCCGAGGCGCGAGAGAGACACGCCGATCGCCCTCTACTCGATGCCCTCAGGGCGGAGCAACTCCTGCCTGACCCGGTCCTCGATGCGCTCCGGGAGGTCGCCGCCGGGGCGGGAACGCGCGTCGAGGAGGCGGAGTCGACGCTCCGCGGCGTCGCCAGCGTCGGGACCCTTCACGACGGCGCCTTCGCGGACCTCCTCAAGAGCGTGGCACGGGACCTCGCCGATCCGAACCACGCCGCGCATCAGAAGCCCGCTCCCCGTCTGGCCTCCGGGCAGACGTTCGGCCGCTTCGCGATCGAGGCGGTCCTCGGGATGGGCGGGATGGGGATCGTCTACCGCGCATTCGATCCGTCGCTGCAGCGTTCCATTGCGCTCAAGGTCATCCAGCGTCGCTCGGAGCTCGAGGACGAGGGCGACGCCTTCGCGAGGTTTGCACGGGAGGCCAGGGCGGCGGCGAGCCTGAGCCACGTGAACCTCGTCTGCGTGCACGAGGTGGGGGAGGTCGACGGCGTCCCCTTTTACACCCAGGAGCTGGTGGACGGGGTCGGCCTCGACCGGATCCTGACGCGCCGACACCTGAGCCCCGAGGAGGCCCTGCGCCTGGTGCAAGCCGCCGCGCGAGGCCTCTCGGAGGCCCACGCGAAAGGGATCCTCCACCGCGACGTGAAGCCCGGCAACGTGATCGTGAGCGAAGACCTGCGCACGGTGAAGGTGACCGACTTCGGCCTGGCAAGGCGGATCCGGACGAAGGGGGAGACCGTCACGGGCGCCGTCCTGGGCACGCCCCACTACATGGCCCCCGAGCAGGTCGGGGGAAGTTCCGAGGACCTCGACGCGCGGACCGACGTCTACGGGCTGGGCGCCGTGCTCTACGAGTGCCTCACACATCGCCGCCCCTTCCCGGGGACGGACGTCCTCGACGTCCTCGCCCGCGTCCGCCGCGACGAGCCTCCGGCGCCGCGGGACGTCGAGCGGCGCGTACCGGAGGAGGTGGAGTGGATCTGCCTGCGATGCCTCGAGAAGGACCGCGAGCGACGCTATCCGAGCGCGGAGGCCCTCGCGACGGACATCGATCGCTACCTGACCGGCCGGCCGATTGAGGCGCGCCCCGCGTCGATGGCCTATCGCCTTCGCAAGCGCGTCCGCCGCAACCCGTGGGCATGGGGTTTCGCAGTCTGCACACTCCTGGCGGCATTCACGGCCCTCGTCGCGCTGACCCTGCAGGGGCGCCGATTCGGGCTTCAGTCCCGCGCCGACGAGCTGGCGCACCAGGCCGAGGTCGCCTACGCGGCGGGGGACCTGGATCAGGCGCGACGGGCGGCGGAGGAGGCGGTCCGGGTCGACGGTCTCCACGTCGCGGGCCGACACTGGCTGGCGCGGCTCCGCCTCCGCGCCTACGTCGAGGCGCGCGGCCTGCCGCTCGCCCGGATCCGCGCCGGGTGGGTGCAGGCCATTCCGCCTCGCCCGGAGACCCCCGCGCTCCGGGTGGATCGGGAACGCACCCGCTCGGCGCTCGCCGGGACACCGGGGGACGCGCTCGCGGAGGGGATGTTCCTCCTCGCGGACGGGAATGCCGCGGAGGCGCTCGCAATTCTCTCGGGGATCGGGAACGACCTGCCGGGCTCGTGGGAGGCGAGGCTCGGCGAGGGACAGGCGCTGTATCAGCTTGCCCGATTCGAGGAGGCGGAAGAGAGGCTTGCCCCCCTCGCCGGTCTCGACCCGAGAATCGTGGGGCCGGTGGCCGGCCAGGTCGCGATCGCCCGCGGCCTCGCCGCGCACCTTGCCGGCGAGGAGGCGGTCGGGTGGTTCGCGCAGGCAGAGGCCATGGGGCGGCGCATGGACGCGGCGGGGCTCTCTGCGCCAGGGCGGGAATTGTGGGCGCGCGCCCTCGTGGCGTGGGGACGGACCGGATTCGAGCGGGGACGCCCTCCGGACGAGAGGTACGCCCGGGCCCTCGCCGTTCTGGAGGGTCTGGAGGACCTCGATGCGGAGATCGCGAGGGGCGAGGTGCTGCTCGCGCAGGCAGAGACGCTCGCGGCCCGGGGCAAGCTGAACCTCGCCTCCCCGAGCGAGGTCGCCGCTGCGATAGAGGCACTCGACCGCGCAATCGCTCTCGATCCGCGCCACCCGGTCGCCCTCCTTCTCCAGGCGGAGGCGCACCGGGCACGTTGGGATTACGGGCACAGGGTGGGGACGAACGCGCCGTGGGAGGACGTGAGACGGTCGCGCGATCACTACGCGCAGGCCGTCGAGGAGTCGCCCGACCTGGTGGAGGCCGCCGTCGGCCTGGCGTGGGCGACGGCGGAGCTCCACCGATCGAGCCAGGGTCCGCCCGGCGAGTGGGCGGCCGCCCTGGAGGAGGAGGAGCGGACTCTCACGGTTCTCCTCGAGGCCCGTCCCGACTCGCCGCCCCTGCTCGCGGCTCGCGCGACTGTTCGATCGCACAAGGCGATGGCCCGCGGCCTGCAAGGCGAGGAGTTCCAGCGCGACTTCGACGGGGCGCTGGCGGACTTGACCCGAGCCGCGGAGGTGAATCCCTCGTTCGCATGGGCCCTCTGGCAGCGCGGAGGGGCGCACCGCGACGTGGCCTCCTGCCTGCGTCGGCGCGGCCAGGACCCGGTCCCCGAACTCCGCGCGGCGATCGAGGACTTCGGTCGCGCGATCGAGGTAGACCCCTTCCTCGGCGAGGCGCTGAGCGACCGCGGCTACGCTCGACAGGACATCGCCGCCCAGCGCCACAGGACGGGCGAGGATCCGCTGGAGGAGTACCGACGCGCAATCGACGATTTCGAGGAGGCCCTCCGGATCAACCCCCTGCTCGTGGCGGCGTGGGAGGGGAAGGGGCTGGCGCGATACAACCAGGCGACGTACCTCTCTGAGCACGGTCGGGATGCGCTCTCGGCGTACGAGGAGTCGATCTCGGACCTGACCCGGGCCATGGGGATCAACCCGGCTTCCTCCGACGCCGCGATCGAGAGAGGGAATGCGCGCACGAACCTGGGGATGTACCTGGATCGCATCGGGCAGGACCCGGAAGCCGCGTTCCTCGCGGCGATGGACGACTACGCGCAGGCGCTCCGGTGCGCTCCCGAGCTGGTCGACGCGTTGGCGCGCCAGGGCCACACGCGTGGCCTCCACGCGCGTCTGAGGTTTCGACGGGGGGAGGAGCCCTGGGACGAGTACGAGACGGCCATCGCGGACCTTTCCCGAGCCGTGCAGCTTGATCCCGAGAACCTGGAGGCCCTCCGCTCGCGCGCCGGAGTGAGGCGGAATCTGGGGTACGCGCGAAAGGTCCGTGGGCAGGACCCCACGGAGCACTATCAAGCCGCGATCGACGACTTCACGCGCATCCTCGCCCGGACACCCAAATCGGCGGAGACGTGCGTGGGCCGGGGCCTGGCCTATCAGAACCTCGCCATGTACTTGTGGGAGCAGGGTCGGCTCGGGAGGGAGGAATTCGAGAAGGCCGTCGCGGACCATCGAGCAGCGCTCGGGGTCAGAGGGAACGACGCGGAGACATGGCGGCTCCTCGGGGTCGCGCAACGCGGACTCTCCTTTTACGAATCGGGCGACCAGCGGCATGTCGAGGAGGCCCTCGCATCGCTGACGAAGGCGATCGAGCTCGAGGCGGATGGCTGGGAGGCCTACAAGGACCGGGGCCGCATCTGGCTCGACCTGGAGAAGGGCGCGGAGGCGCTCGAGGACTATACGCGCGCGGTCGAGCTGCATCCCGCCTCGAAGGGAGAGCTCTCGAAATTCATCGAAAGGGCGCGGACGCTGAAGGGGAGCGAGAAGTAGCCTGGAGGGCTACGACGCCGCCTCGCCGAAGAGTCGCACCTCGCCGTCGAACTCATCCCTCGAGGAACTGTACGATGCGATCACCTGGCGCACGTGTGTCGCGAGCCGCTCCTTCGCGCGCTTTGACCAGTTCTTGACGTTCTCCAGCCCGGTCCCCAGCTCGCGGGCCAGGTCGGCCAGGGGAACGCCGTGGAGCTTGTGCCGGGAGAGCACGGTGAAGTAGGGCGGGTGCGGGGACTCCCGCTGCTCCCGCTCCAGCCTGGCCAGCCCCTCGCGGAGGAGTTGTTCCTTCCACAGGCGGTTGAAACCCGCCTCGAGGCCCGGCTCGTCGGGGGCATCGATGTCGCCGGTCAGCGGCAGTTCCCTTCGCCGCCTCTTGCGCCACGCCTCCCTCATCTTGTTCCGCGCGACGCCGAAGAGCAGTTCGCGGAATCGGCCCTTCTCCCGGTCCGCCTTGCCGAGGAACTCCGGCTGGCAGAGGACGCAGAGGACCTCCTGGGCGAGATCCTCGGCATCGGCGTCGGGGAAGCCCTTCGAGCGGGCCAGGTGGAGCAGGACAGGTTGATAGATGCCGGCGAGCCTGCCCATGGACGCCCGAGAGCCCTCGGCGGCCCGCAGCATGAGCGTCCACATCGTCTCGGGGAACTCAGGCGACATCGCCGGCGGATGGTAGCGCGGCCCGGAGGAGGGCACAAGACTTCGGCGGATCGCCGTCACGAGGAGTATCCGTCGAGGGGCTGCTCTTGATCGCCGACCGGGGAGGGGTGTAGTCTGGCGCCCCCTGGAGGCCCTCATGCTCCGCGTCCTCGTCGTCGTCGCCGTCTTCGCCGCCGCCTTCGGCGCGGGCGCCCTCGCCCGCGGCACCACCCCCGCGCAGCGCGGCCCGTCGCGCGCGGGGTCCGCGGGGCCGTCCCAGGCCGGCAACGTGAAGGTGCTGCGTCGCGAGGTCGAGGCGCTCGAGCGTGAAGTCGCCGCGCTGAAGCAGGAGACCGCCGCGCCCGCCGGCGACGAGGCCGAGAGAATCCTCTCCTGGCTCGCCGTGGACGACGAGGCGGAGCGCGAGGCACGATCGGCCCTCCTCATGCTCGACCTGGGCCAGTCCCAGGAGAAGCGAGCCGCCCTCATCGCGCTATGGGAGAGGGAGACCGACCCCGCGCGCCTCGCCAGCCTGGAGGCGCTCCTCTCCGACCTCGTGTTCCGCCTGGACCCGACGTTTCAGGAGGCCCTCGAGCGGCTCCTTCTCACCGGCGCGAAGGGCCCGAAGGCCCTCTTCGCGCTGAAACACGTCGACCTGGAGGAGCCTCCCGACCCGAAGGTCGTGGAGGCGATCCGCGCCTATGGCGAGGACGCCGATCCGATGGTGCGCCGTGCCGCCGTGAAGGCGCTCGAGGACGTCCGCACGCCCGATGTGGCTGAGTGGAAGGGCCGCCTGGCCCGCGGGGACGCCGACCCTGCGGTCCGCGCCGCCGCCTTCCGTGGCCTCGACTTCGACGCCGAGCGCAAGGCCTGCCTCGACGTCGCGGCGCACCTGATCCAGCGCGAGACCGATCTGCGCGTCCGCCAGGACGCCCTCGACAAGCTCGGGAAGGACCTCGCGATGTCCGTCACCGGGCTCGGGAGCGGCCTTGCCGCTGACGACCAGTCGCGCCTCTGGAAGGTCCTCTGCCACGCCGCGGAGAAGGACAACGACCCCGAGGTCCGGGCGAATGCCGTCGGGCTCGTTGCAATGATGTGGCGCGGCCGAGCGCTCCCCGCACTCGAGGCCCGCCTGCCCTCCGAGACCGACCCGCAGGTGAAGGAGAATATCGAGGTCCTCATCGCCATCCTGAAGGAGGGACACACGGGCCTCATGGACTTCGCGGGGCAGGCACAGAAGCGGATCCGCCACTTCCAGAAGCCCTCCAGGGCGTTCGAGGAGGAGAGGTGAGACGCCCGCTCTTCGTTCTGGCCCTGGTGGTCGCCGCGGCGCTCGGCGCGGCGCTGGGGTGGGCCTCCCGCGCCCCGTCAGGACCCGAGCGCCCGCGCGAGGCGGGGCCGGCAGTCGGCGCCGCGGAGTCCCCCGCAGCGGATGGCGAGCTCGCAGCGCGGAAGATGCGCCTCGTGAAGGAGCGCACGGACCTCACGGCAGGTGCAGGCGCGCCTCCCCTGGAGCGCGTCGCGCCGAGGACCATCGACGAGTACATGGAGTTCCTCTCGAAGCTGATCCTGCGCAAGGCCACGTCGGACACCTGGCCACGGTGGATCGAGCGGTTCGAGGCGTTTCTCGCAGCCGACCCGCGCGCACTCACCGCGTTCCTTGCCATGGTCTCGGGGGAGGACGGTCGCCGCTCGTTCGCGCTCACAGTCCTCAAGGAGATGTCCCACGACTTCCTGTGCCGCCCCGAGGTCTCGGGATTCGTACGAACGCTGGCCCAGGACCCGTCGGCCCAGGCGCTCGACCGCGCACTCGCCATCGGCCTCGCGGCGGGGTGCTGGGAGCCGGACGACCCCGCGGCCTGGGCGACGCTCGCGAACCTCGCCCAGTTCGACAAGGAGGAGCTGGTGCGCCAGGTCGCGCTGGGGCGGCTCCAGAGCAGATTCGAGGACGACCCGCGCACGAAGCGGCTCCTCGCGGACTCATGGTGGCGGGAGGCCGACCCCCGGGCGCGCGCCGGGAAACTCCTCTCGATGCTCCCCTCGCTCGATCCGTCCGAGCGTGCCGAGACGATCGCGCGCGCGCTGCGCGAGGACCGCTCGAAGGAGGTCAAGATCGCGGCGGCCGGTCAGGTGTTCCAGGACCTCCTTGCGCCCGACCGCCCGATGTCGCCCGAGCAGCGGCGCGCGACCACGGACGTGGCCCTGGCCGAACTCACGCCGCACGCCGACCTCGAGCTCCGCCGCGTCCTCGTGATGTCGGCCCTCGCCGCGGGCGACGAGGCGCAGCTCCGTGCGGTTGCGGAGTACCTCGCGACGCGCGAGCCCGACGCAAAGCTCAAGGCGTGGGGCGAGGCGACCGCAAAGAGGCTCCTCGACGCCGGCGCCTCGCGCGACGAGGAGTTCCTCCGCAGCCTATGGGGCTCGCTCCGGGACCTCGCCGACCCCGAGAAGGAGTAGGCCACGCGGTCGGGGATGGCGCAGGGTCTCGGACACCGATAGGATGAGCCGACCACCACGCGGGTCCGGGAGACCATCTTGATGCCGCTGTCCCCAGGCGATCACCTCGAGGAGTTCGTCCTCTGCCGCCGCATCGGGGAGGGTGCCTTCGGCGAGGTCTGGGAGGCGGAGGACGCGGGCGCGCGCGTCGCCCTGAAGGTCCCGACTCACCCCGAGGCCGTGCAGGAGCTCCGGAGGGAGGGACGGATCCAGGAGCGGCTCAGCCACCCCTCCATCGTCCCGACCCTCGCGCTTCGCCTCGACCACGACCCGCCGTACGTCGTCTTCCAGCTCGTCGAGGGCCCCTCGCTCGCCGATCTCCTCCGCGAGAAACGGACGCTCCCGTGGCAGGAGGCCGTGCGAGTCCTGCGAGGACTGCTCGAGGCCCTCGTCTACGCCCACGCCGGCGGCGTAATCCACAGGGACGTGAAGCCCGAGAACGTCCTCCTCGCCCCCGACGGCGACGTGCTCCTGACGGACTTCGGATTGGGCCGCGCCACGGAGGCGGCGGCGAGGTCGCTGTCGCTCTCCGTCTCGCGGAGCGATGGGGAGGAACTCCGCCTCGTCGGGACGCTGCGGTACATGTCGCCCGAGCAGGCCGAAGGGCGAGGGGCGACGGAGCGGAGCGACCTCTACGCGGCGGGCGTGGTCCTCCACGAGATGCTCACGGGGGACGCGACGAGGATGCGGTTTCCGATCGCCGAGGCCCCCGTGTGGCTCTCGGCCGTGGCGGAGAGGGCGACCCGGCCGGACCCCCTGCTGCGCTACCGGAGCGCGGAGGAGATGCTGCGGGCGCTCGACGCCCCCGTGCTGCGCGCGCGGGCCCGCGGGATGTTCAGCCGCCTTCAGGTCGCCGACCAGGAAAGGCGGCTGGGACGCATCGTCCTGGGACTGATGGCCGTCGCGCTCCTCGCCAGCGGCGCCTTTTGGCTCTGGGTCCGGGACGAGGAGTGGGAGTCGCGCCAGACGCGGGCCACGGGCGTCCCCGCCGCCAGGGAGGGCCTGCCTGCTGCGACGATTGTGGCCTCGGATCGGGCACTGCACGCCCTCGCGGCCTCGCCCGACGGGTGCGTGGTCGCCGCGGGCGGGGAGGGGGACACGGTCACGCTGTGGTCCGTCGCGTCGACCGCGCGGATCCTCGGCTCCGAGATGCCCTGCGCGACCCACTCCCTGGCGTTCTCGCGCGACGGGCAGCGCCTGGTGGCGGGAGGCGCGGACGGGCGGATCCGAATCCTGGAGGTGTCGACGGGGAGGGAACTGGAGGAGTTCAGCGGCCACGAGTCGACGGTGGGGAGCGTCGCGGTGTCGGAGGACGACTCGCTGGTGGCGAGCGGCGGCTGGGACTGGACGGTGCGGGTGTGGGACGCGAAGAGGGGAGGGCAGGAGAAGATCCTGGCCGACGGCAGAAGGGTGGGCGCGGAGAGGCCCGCGGGGTGGTCGCACCCAGAGCAGGGGTGCGAGGTGGCGATCCTGGGTTCGAGTCTCGTGGCGACCGATGCCGCGGGGCGGCTCCGCGAGTGGGACCTGGGGGACCTTCGCCGGGTCTTCACGCCGCTGGCGGACGCCGAGGGGATCCGATCGGCGGCGCTTGCCCCCGACGGAACGCGGTGGGCGAGCGTGGGGCGTCGGGGGACCATCGCGCTGCGGGAGCAAGGGACGGGAGGGGCGATTCGTACGCTATGGACGGGGACGACCCACGCGCGCGAGGTGGCCTTCAGCGCCGACGGTCGGTTCGTGGCGGCGTGCGGGTGGGGCGCCTCCGCTTGGCTCCGGGACCTGGGCCCCGCGAACCGCGGCGAGCGGTTGCAGATGCGGGGCAGGGACGCGAATGCGATCCTCTTCCTCCCCGGCCAGCTCTGGTCGGCCAACGATGACGGGACGATCGCCATCTGGCGGCTTCCGAGCGAGAAGTAGGGCGGTCGGCGGGGACAAGGCGCGCCGCGCGTACCAGTTCAGGTCATCGCGGAATGTCGACGGTCCAGATGATCGACCGGCCGCCCACGAGATCCGTCAGGACCAAACCCATGCGGCTGCCAGGATGCCCGGGCGGGAGATCCACCTCGATCTCGATCGGGATCGACCCGAAGCGGTCGAGAGTCTCCGGCATCGCTGACGGCGCCACGAGCCGCACACTCCGCTCGCGAGTTCCCTCGTCCTCGAACATCGCGGTCACCTTGAATCCGTGTGTCCAGCCGCGGCCAGTCCATCTTGCGTCGAGCCCGAAGACCTGGAAGGAGACGCTGAGGGAGGTCACCCCATGATCGATCGGCAACTTCTCGACAAGGTCTCCCTGTTCGTACAGGCGAGGCGGCTCGGAGGACAGTCCTACCGCATCCATGCCCGCGATGCCCCAATTGCTTATCGGGTAGGGTCCCATGTCCGAGCCCTCGCCGGTAAGCCAGAGCCAGATGGAGTATGTCTTCCCGTCCAGCCCGACGATGGAGGCCGTCGCGCTGCCCGTCGCATTGCCACCTCCATAGCTCCAGTCCACGTCAGTCACGGACCAGTCATGGCTGCCGAATACCTGCGGGTTCCGGGCGACGAGAGCCCTGGCCCGACCCGAGTCCAGGTATGCCCCTCGACCGCTGGAGTACGCCGAATCGACCCGTTGCTCGCGGAGTTCCTTCAGGAATGCGCGCACGACGCCATCCGGGTCCCCCGTGTACCAGTGCCAGGCCGAACGTATCCCGAACACGACCGCGAATCCGATTGCCAGGACGATGACGCACTTGGTCTTTCGGTTGGCCGCGTGGAGCCTGGCTTCGTGTTCCGGGGTCAACACGATGGCGACCTCGATACCGGGGGCAGGCGCACTCCCTCAGGGTCGATGCGCCCATCTCCTGCAACAGCGTAGAGCGACTCACGCGAGCACGTCAAGCGCATCGCCCGTGAGAAAAGGGGGACGCTGGCAGCAGGGCCTTGACGCCCGCGATGAACTCCTCCGTTGAGATCTCATCGGCCACCGTCCTCGCGCTGTTGCTAGGGCTCAAGCAGGACTCCCTCTCGACGCACATCGAGCGCGATGAGCCGCTCCCCGTCGAGGAGGTCTTGGAAGTCCGCGGTCGACCAGGCGACAGGGGAGAGGTAGACGGTTGTCTCCATCATGATGTCGAAAGGCCAGGCATAGAGCTCGCGCTTCTCCCGCCAGTCGAGATCATCGACGACGACGGCGACGTCGATGTCCGAGTCTTCATGCCTCTCCCCGCGGGCTGTGGAACCGAACAGGCGGACCTCGCGCAGTCGCGCCCCGAAGCGCTCGCGCAGCATCTCGATGAGGCGCTCGAGGGCTCGCGTCTCCGCCTCCGAGACCAGTCCCTGAAGAGAAGCGGTCTGCATGGCCGCATCCTACCGCGGAGGATGGCCATCGTGGAAGGGCGACGATTGGGCCTCGGGCGTGACGGGGGGAGGGGCGACGGGCTGCTTCCGGGGGAGGAAGCGGCGGAAGAGCCCCTTGAAGCGAGCTGCGATCTCCGGCCCGAGGAAGACGCACCCGATCCAGAAGATCACCTCGGCGACGACCAGGAGAGCGACGGCGATCGAGGCGCGGGTCGCGACAGAGAAGGGGAGGAACGGGAGGCCGAGCAGCGCGCACCACATCGCGATCGCGAGGCCGACGAGGACCCAGCCGGCCAGGAGCCTTGCGCGCCTCCGGATCTGCGTCGGGGTATCAACCACGGGGCCTTCCATCCGGGGGCTCCTCCCAGGGTACCGGGGAATCGCGCAGCACGGTCAGCGGATACCCCGCAGGCCGCGCCAGCGGCTTGCGCGTCGTCGAGACGCGCTCGATGAAGCTCGCGGCCGTGCCCGGGCCGTCCGTCTTCGCCAGGGCGTCGGCACACTCCCGCGCGCGCCGCGCGAAGGAGGGCTCCTCGAGGAGGCGCCGGACTTTGGCGCCGATCTCCTCGGCGGGGGAGCGGTTCAGGTCCGCGCGTAGCCCCGCGCCGAGGTACTCCACGCGGCTCGCGTTGTCGCCCTGCTCGCCGCCGACGGGCAGGACCACGAGCGGACGGCCCGCCGCGAGCGTCTCGTTCACCGTGTTGTTCCCGCCGTGGCTGACGACCGCGTCGACCCGATCGAGGACCTCCACCTGGGGGACGCGCGGAAAGAGCAGGACGTGGTCCGGGACGCCCCTGGCGCTGAGCGCGTCGAACGCGCCGCCCGCGCTCACGACGAGCTGGCACCGCCCGTCCGCGTGGGCGTCGAGGATCCGCCCGAAGACCGCGGGCTTCCGGTTGAAGACCGTGCCCAGGGAGACGTACACCTTCGGCCTCCCCGTCGCGAAACGGTCGAACGGGAACGACGGGTCTCCCTGTCCCTCCCGCCCCGCGAAGCACGGGCCGATGAAGAACCCCGTCCCAGGCACGCTAACCCGCGGCGCCTCGATCGCCTCCGACGTGAGGTACAGCGTGAGCCACGGCGAGGAGAGCCACGCGACCGTTCCAGGCTCGTTCGGCACGAGGCCGAGCTTCTTGCGCGCCCGGTTCACCCTCTTGTCCGTCCCTCGCTCCAGCCACCCCGAAACGACGCGGTAGACCCCCCCCCGCCAGCCCCACTCACCGCCGATCGGGAGGCCGCTCCCCACGGGCGGGATCCCAGGCCCCGGCAGGCCCAGGCCCGCGGAGTAGACCACGACGTGCGGGACCCCGCGCACCTCGGCAGCGAGCCCCGCGCCTGGAAAGGCGAAGTCCGTCACGACCGCGTCGGGCGAGACCTCGTCGAGGACGGGGAGGAGCTGCTGAACGTAGGGGACGAGCCCCGCAAAGAACATCCGGATTGCGAACGCCGTCTCGAGGAACCCCGAGGTCAGATGGAGGAGGGCGAGCCCCCCCGCGGACAGCGGCATCCGGAGCTTGTGGAGGGGAAACCCCTTCGCGGCGATCGCCTTCTCCACGGCCTCGATCGCCGGGCAGGCGAACACAGCGCGATGCCCGCGGAGCTCGAGCTGCCGCGCGATCGCGAACATCGGGTTCAGGTGCCCCATCGCGGGCTGGGAGGCGAACAGGTAGGTGCCCATCGTCCCTCGGACCGGGGCCGTGCCCGAGATCAAAATCCAGAATCCCAAATCCGAGATCCCAACGAAATCCCAGATCCCACCCCCCAACACGCAGCCTTGACCAATGTTGGGATGTGGGATCTGGGATTTCGTTAGGATCTTGGATTTGGGATCTGGGCTTCCTCCGGAGCGTGGCTCCACTCGATGAGCCCGAGCTTCTCGACGAACGCCACGAACATCACCGGCACGACGACCTTCGTGACCAGCGTCGCGATCAGGAGCCCGAAGATCTGCACGTAGCACATCGGCTCCCAGAGCGGCCCTCCCTTGAGCGCGAGCGGGATGAGCCCGCCCACCGTCGCGAGCACCGTCACGAGCACGGGGCGCAGCCGCACGAGGCAGGCGTCGATCACCGCCCGATGAAGTTCCTCGCCCTTCTCGTGCATGGTCTCGATGTAGTCGAACAGGACGATGATGTGCGACACGATGACGCCACCCAGCGACGCCACGCCGAGGAACGCCATGAACCCGAACGGCGCCCCGAAGAGCGGCAGCCCCATCAGGCCGCCCGCCAGGCCGAACGGGACCGCGCCGAAGACGACCAGCGGCTTCGTCACGCTGTTGAACTGCAACACCAGCGCGAGGTAGATGCCGAGGATCGAGACGATCAGCGCTACGAGCACCGACGCGAACCCCTTCTGCTGCTCCTCGTGCTCGCCCGCGAACTCGTAGCGGTACCCCGGCGGCCACACCATCCGCGGGAGCCTCTCCGCGAGCTGCTCCACGATGCCGCTGGGTAGCGTCCCGGGCACCGTGTCGCACTTCACGGTGATGCAGCGCTGGTAGTCCCTCCTTAGGACCTTCGGCGCGACGAGCTCCGGCTCGAACCGCGCAATCTGGCGCAGCGGCACGCGGAGGTTCGTCATCGAGCTCACCGCGGACAGGTTGTAGAGGTCGGAGAGCTGCGCCCGCTCGTCACCCCTCAGCCTGAGGCGCACCGGGATCTGGCGGTCCTCCTCCCTCAGGTACGTCGCCGTGTACCCCGAGAGCCCCGTGGAGACGATCGCCGCCACGTCGTCGTTCGTGATTCCCGTGAGGTTCGCCCGGTCCGTGTCGATCCGGAGGGACATCTGCAGCACCTCCGGGTCCCAGTCGTCATGGATGTTCGTCGTTCCGGGCACCTCTTTCATCTCGGCCTTGAGCTGCCCGGCGAGCCTGCGCAGCGGCTCGATCTCGGGGCCGTAGATCCGGATCTGCACCGGCACGCCGATCGGCGGCCCCGTCTCCAGTTCCTCGATCGTCACCCTCGCCCCCGGGCACTCCTGCGGCAGCGCCCCCTTCAGCCTCTCCACGATGGCGCTCGTCGACTTCTTGTCCACCGTGTGCACGAGGATCTGCGCGTACCCCTCCGCGTCCGGCTCCGGGTTCACCGACAGCCAGAACCGCGGCCCGCCCGCGCCGACGAAGAGCGTGTACGCCGTGACCTGACGCCCCTCGAGCGCGTCGATCCGCGCGACGACCCGCTGGGCCTCCTCCGCGGTCACCTTGAGCGGCGTCCCCTCCGGCAGGAAGACGTTCACCGTGAAGACCGAGTGCAGGTCCTTCGGGAAGAACGCCGTGCCGATGAAGGGGAAGACCGAGCAGCAGCCCGCCAGGATCGCGAGGCACACCGCCATCGAGATCGCCTTGTGGTCGAGGCACCACACCGTGAAGGCGTTGTAGACCTTCGCGAAGCGCGACCCGCCCCCGGTCCCCTCGAGCCCCGCCTCCAGCCCCTTCTGCCCGCGGAGGATGTAGTACCCCAGGAGCGGCATGAACGTCATCGAGACGATCCGGCTCGCCACGAGCGAGGCCGTCACTACGACGGGGAGGGAGTAGATAAAGTCCCCGGTGGTTCCGGTGATGAGGAGTAGGGGAAGGAAGGCGACGATGTTCGTCAGCGTCGCGTAGAGGATCGCGCGGGCGAGCTTGTCCGGCCCCTGCCACGCGGCCCGCTCCCGGGGCACGCCGGCGGCCATCTCGCGGTTGATCGCGTCCGAGGCCACCACCGGATCGTCGACCAGGAGCCCGAGCGCGATGATCAGCGCGGCGATCGAGACCTGCTGCAGGTCGATCCCGAGGAGCTGGCAGAACCCGAGCGTCATCGCGAGCGTGAGCGGGATCGAGATCGCGACGAGCGCCGTGCTCCGCCACTCCATGAAGACGAGCGCGACGAGGATGACGATGATAATCGCCTCGATCAGGCAGGTGTTGAACTCGTTGATCTTGTGCTCCACCTGGGTCGGCTCGTCGCTCACCCGCTCCACGCGCAGGTCGTCCGGCAGCTCGCCCTTGAGCCCCGCCAGGACGCCCTGGACGTCCTGTCCGAACTGGGCGATCTGGACCCCCTGGATCTGCCGCACGGCGAGCGTGATCGCGCGGCCCGTCTGGAGTGCGTATTCGTCGGGGACGACCTTCGGCTCCGTGAGCGCCACGGAGCCCTCCGGTGCGGTCCCCGCCCTCGTCGGCTTGCCGGGGGCCTTCAGCACCCGGAAATTCATCGTGCCGGGCGGGTCCTGGTAGCCGCGATGGACGTCGACGAGGTCCCGCAGGTAGAGCGGAAAGCCGCCCTCGGTGACCGCGACGACGACCTCGCCGATTTCCCGCTCGCTCCGGAACGCCCCGCTCGGCTCCACCATGATGTTCTGCCCGGGCAGGTCGATCCGCCCTCCGGGGAGGTTCGTGTTGCGCCCCTGGAGGGCCTCGACGACGCCCTCGGGGCGGAGACCGAACTGGTCGAACCGCGGCCCGCTGTAGAAGAGGCTGACCTCCTCCTCCTGCGCGCCGATCAGCTCCACCTTCCCGACGGTGGGGCAGGACCGGAGGCGGTCGCGGATCCGCTCGGCGAACCCGCGGAGCTCGCGGTAGGTGTACTTGTCGCGCGCGACATATCCAAGGTAGAGGGGCAGCTCGTCGAGGTCCTGGATCATGAACGGCGGCCAGACGTCGGGGTGCCAGCCGAACGTGTCGCTCTCCGCCAGCCAGGCCTTCATCTCGCGGTCGAGGTCCTCCTCGGGCGCGACGAGCTGGAAGTCGACGAGCCCGGTCCCCGGCGCCTCCAGGATCCGCCCGTCGCGCGCCACGCCGCTCTCCGTCAGTCGCTGGAGGAGGCCGTGGCCCAGCCTGAGGACGTGGTCGCGCGCGATGGTGGTCGGATAGACGAGCACGCCGGAGATGCGGTTCTCGGCCAGCCCGGGCGCGCAGGAGGCGCGGGCGGCCGAAAGGACCTCGCGGATGCTCCGCGCGCGCAGTTCGATCTCCAGGCCGCTCACCGGGGGGCTGCTCACCGTGAGCATCATCGCGACGGTGTCGCCGAAGTCCGCGTTGAGGAACGGCGAGAGCGGGCGATCGCCTACCTGTGGCAGGTCGGGGATCTCGGCAAGCTTGTTCTTCAGGTCCAGCCAGACCGGCTCGACGTTCTTCGTCGCCTCGAACAGATCGACAAAGACCGTGGAAAGCCCGGCGCGGCTCGTCGAGTAGACCCGCTCGACGGAAGGGCTCTCCGCGAGCTTCCTCTCTACCTTTTGCGTGACCTGCGCCTCGACCTTCTCGGCGGAGGCGCCGGGGTAGTAGGTGACGACGATGGCCTGGCGGACGGGGACCACGGGGTCCTGCCGCTGGGGCATTTGCCGGTAGGCGTAGACGCCCCAGCCGAGGGTCGCGACGAGCGCCACCCACGCAATCGGACGCTTCTCGGCGAAGAACCTGGCGGTGCTCATCTACTCCAGCGTCTTCTCCTCGACCTCCATGATCACGCGCACGGCCTGCCCCTCGTTCACGAGCGAGGCGCCCGCGGTGACGATCCGGTCCCCCTCGCGGACCTCGCTCCCGGTCAGGACCTCGACCTGGTTGTTGTAGAGGCCTCCGAGGACGACGCGCCTCCGGGAGACCTGCGCCCCGGTGTCGGGCCCCGTGACGACGTAGACGACCATCTCCCCGGGCCCGGCGCCGCGTTGCACGGCGGTCATCGGGAGGAGGAGGGCCTTCACGTCTTTCTTCACGCGGATCCGCACGATCATCCCGGGTCGGAGCCTCCCCTGGGGATGCTGCGGGCCCTTCGGGTTCTCGAGCGCGAGCTCCGTGAGGAAGGTCCGGGTATTGGCGTCGGCGATGGGCGCGATGCGGGCCACGGTGCCTGTGAATCGCTCCCCGGGAAAGGCGTCCGCGGCGACGTCGAGGCGATCGCCGATCCGGATCGAGGCGGCCGTCGTGGACTCCCCGAGCATCATGTCCGGCACGCCGAACGCGACGTGTACGGTGGACATATCGATCAGCTTGAACGCGGGGGCCCCGCCGGCCACGCGCTCGCCTGCCTGCACGAGGACCTGGGCCACCGTGGCCTCGTCGAACGGCACCTGGAGGGAGCAGTCCGCGAGCCGGTCCTGGGCCGCCGCGAGCGCGACCTTGGCGGAGGCGACCTGGAGCTCCGCGGCGCGGGCCTGCTGTTGCGCGGCGAGCACCTGCTGCTCCGAGGCCTGGACCTGCTGCTCCGCGACGCGGACCTGTTGCCCCATGGCGGAGTGCTCGGCGGCGGCCTGGTCGCGGCGCGCCTTGGCGTCCTCACGCTCCTTCTCGGAGATCGTCTCCGGGGACATCTCCTGGTACCGCGTCCAGTTCTGCTCCGCGAGCTTGAGCTCCAGGGCGACGCTCTCGAGCTTCGCCTTCGCCTGGAGGAGGCCGGCCTCCGCCTGTCGCGAGAGCGCCTGGGCCTGGGCGTGGCCCGCCTGCGACTGCTTGAGCGACGCCTCGGCCTGGCCGAGGGCGGCCTCGGCGGTGGCCTTGGCCTGCTCGTAGTCGCGGGTTTCGAGCTGCGCGATGACGATCCCCTTGGCGAGCGTATCGCCCGCCTGGACGTCGCGGGTCGCGCTGGGGGTCTTCACGGCGTGGAGGGACTGGACAGTGCCGGCGACCTTGAACGAGAGGTCCATCGCGATGCGCGGCTTGACGGAGGCGCTGAAGCGTGTCCCGAGGGAGATCGTCTCGAGGTGCAGATCCCGCGCCTTGACCGCTGGCAGGGCTGGCTTGCCCGGCTCCTTTCCGCAGCCGAGGAGGAGCACGACGGCCAGGGCGAGCAGCGCTGGACGCGCGGCGGGGCGGGACACACCCATGGGGACCCTCCCTTCCCGGGGGCGGTGGCGAGCGGGGGGAACGTAGCGACTCCGGGCGTCCGAGGCAAGGCGAATCGGCTTTTCGCGCGGGTGGAGCGAACAACCCCCGGTTCCTTCCTCGCGACGAGTGCCACCGGTAGAATCCGGCCGCGATGAATCGTCATGCCCCTCATGGTACTCCGCGATTTCCCGAGCGAGCCTTGGGCTGGCTCGCACTCGTGGTGGTCGCGAACGTCGTGCTCACGGCCGCGGCCCAGGAGGCGCTGTTCCTGGCCCTCCACCCGCGCGCCCGGATCCCGATCGCCATGCTCGCAGGGAGCCTCGCGGCGGCGCTCGGTGCCCTCGTCGCGGGCGCGCTCCTCAGACGGGCCTCGGCCGCGGCCGTCCTGCGCGTGACGCTCTGCGCGCTCGCAGCGGGCACCGCCGCGATGGCGGCCTGGAACCGCGCGCCGTCGCCGGCCTCCACATTCGCCCTCTTCGTCTTCGTGGAGCTGGCCGCGACGGTGTGCACCGCCGTCCTGTGGACCTGCATCCAGACCCCGATCGACCCGGCGGAGGCCCGCCGCCTGCTTCCCCGCCTCAACGCGTACGCCAGCGTCGGAGCGATGCTCGCGGGGATCGCGCTCCCGCTGGCCCTGCGCGGCGTCACCCCCCAGGGTCTCCTCGTCCCGTCCGCGGCGCTCTGGCTCCTGGCCCTCCCCCTGGTTCGCACGATGGAGGCGCGGCCCGTCGGTCGGTCCTCGCGAGGGCGGGCCTCCGCCGGACTCGCAGAGCTGGCGCGGCGCCCTCTCGCGCGGTGGATGGCCCTGGGCACGGCGGGCGTGCTCTGGATGGCGCTCGCCGTGCAATTCGAGACCCGCGTGGCGCTGCAGGCGAACCTCGACGCGGCGGGGATCGCCGGCGCCATGGGCCGCCTCTTCGCAATCGCCGCCCTTGCGGGCCTCGCGACGCAGGCGCTCCTGACCCGCCCGCTCCTCGAGCGGTGGGGGATTGGCGCCGCCCTGGCCGCGCTCCCCGTCTCGCTCGCGCTCCTCCTCGGAGCGCACGCCCTCTGGCCCTCCCTGTGGGTCATCGCTGGCGCGTACCTCGCCGACCGCGTGTTCCGCCAGACGCTGCACCGGTCGGGGGAGTCCTGCCTCGTCGCCGCGCTCCCTCCGGGTGCCCGCGCGGCCTACCTCATGGCCTTCGGCGGCGTCGTCGCCCCCCTCCTGAAGGCCGTGGGCTCGCTCGCGATCCTCGGTCTCGCGGGTCGGCACGGGTGGGTCCTGGGATCGGCGCTCCTCGTCGCGGCGACGCTCGCGCTCCTTTGCCTCGCCTGGCGCCCGCTCTACGTCCGGACGCTCCGCCAGACGATCGAGGACGGGACGCTCGGGGCCGCGGGGCACCCGGACCTCCCGTCCGTCCTCGATGGCCCGAGGCTCGCGGTCCTCCTCGACACGATTGACCACGGAAGCCCGCGGTCGCGCAGGCTCGCGCTCGAATGGCTCCGCCCGCAGCGTGAGCCGGTCGTGCGCACGGCGATGTGGGAGCGCCTCTCGTCGCCCGAGGAGGCGGTCCGCGTGCTCGCCCTCCGCTGGATCTCGGACGAGGCACCCACGGCCGAGGGGGAGGCCCTGCTCGCGGCGCGCTGGGGGGATCCCTCCCTCTCCGCATCCGAGCGCATCGCCACGATGCAAGCGGCGGGGCGCGCCGCGGCGGCGCTGTTCGGCAGCGACCTGGCTCGCATGGCCGGGGGGGACGCATCGCCTCTCCGCACGGCCGCGACACGCGCGCTCTGGGGCTCGACGGAGGAGGCCCACCTCGCTGCGGCAAGACGATCCGCGTCGGGGCTGCTGGCGTCGGGCTCGGCAGGCGACCGGGCGCTCGGCCTCCGGCTCGTGGAGGAGGCGGGGGACGCGCGGATGGCCGGGGACGTGCTGCCCCTCGCAGCCGATCCGGACGCGGTCGTGCGCCGAGCCGCGATCACGTGCCTGGGCCGCCTGCCGGGCCCCGAGGCGCGCTCGGTCGTGTGGGCCGCCCTCGAGCACCCCGCCACGGCGGCCTCCGCGGCGATGGCGATCGCCTCCCAGGGCATCCTCGAGGTCCACCGGGAGCTGGAGTCGCCCGCCTCGCGCCCCGCGGTCCGCGTCCACCTCGTGCGGGCCCTCCGACGGGTCGCGTCGCCGGAGTCGGTCCCGACGCTCCTGGCCTGCCTGGACCACGCCGACCGCGCGCTCCAGGTGGAGTCTCTGCGCGCTCTGAACCGGATCCACGCGGGCGGTCCCCGGGCCCGTCCCGACCCCGACCGCGTCCGCGCCTTCGTCGTGCGGGAGATCGGCCACGGGCTCCGCCTCGTCCGCGCCCGGGACGCTCTCGGGAGGCACGTCCACGCGCGCGGGCTCCTCGCGCGGGAGCTGGCCACGCAGATCGACGGGGCGAGGGAGGGCGCCTCGCGGGGTCTTGGGCTCCTCTCTCCGCCGGGGGCGATGGCGGAGGTCTTCCGCGCCGTGCGCACGGGGTCGCCCGAAGGAGGGCAGGCGCGGGAGCTGCTCCACACGCTCTTTCCGAGCGGCCCGCTGCGGGACGGCACGCTCAGGCTGCTCGACGACCAGGCGGAGTGGACGGAGGAGCACGAGCGGCCGCCGATCGAGGCCCGCCCCATTGCGTCCCCGCGGGCGGCGATGGAGTGGATCGCAACGAACGGGGACCGCTTCCTGCTGGCCGCCGCCCGGCACGACCCGCAGGCCCGAACCTTCCTGGACATCGAACGACGGGAGGACGACCCGATGGAACCGATGGTAGACACGCTCCTATTCCTGGCCGACGTGGCGCTCTTCGAGGGGCTGACGGACGGCCAGCTCCTGGAGGTCGCCCGCCTCGCGGAGCCGGTGGAGTTCCGCGCGGGCGAGGCGCTCTTCCGCGCGCGGGAGGCCTCGGAGTGCCTCTTCGTCATCCGTCAGGGGAAGGTCGGCGTGAAGGTCGGGGGGGAGGAGCGGGCGCGGCTCGGCCCCGGCGAGTGCGTCGGCGAGATCGGCGTGCTCGCGGGGACCGATCGCTCCGCGACCGTGGAGGCGATCGAGCCGTGCCGGCTGCTGCGGTTCGACGGGGAGGACTTCATCGCGCTGCTGGACGCCTATCCCGAGATCGGCCGTGGGCTCCTCAGCTCCATCGTCCGCCGCTTCTCGCGCTCCTCGGGGAACTCCGATTCGCTCGGCACGCTGGTCGGGATGATCGGGGGACCGGAGGAGCCCCCGTCGCTGGGGAGGATCTGAGCCGCCGCGCCGTCGTTGACCCTGTATCCGCCCGCGGATAGACTCGCGGGTGTACCGAGGATGACGCCGTGCCGCAACCCCTTTTTGCTCCTCCCTTCCGACCTCGACGAATCACTGTGGAGGAGTACCACCGCATGCTGGACGTCGGGATCCTGAGGGACGGCGACCCGGTGGAGCTGCTGGATGGGATGCTGGTCTACAAGGACCGGAGCGCGGCCGGGGAGGACCCCATGAGCCTCGGGAGGCGGAACGTGATGGCCGTCAACATGCTGTCCGACCTGAATCCCGTCGTTCGCAAGCATCGCTGCCACATCCTCGGGCAGGCGCCCATCACCCTGGGAAGCAATGACGAGCCCGAACCCGACGGAGCGGTCGTGCGCGGGAAACTCACGGACTATCCAGACGAGCACCCGACTGCCAGTGACGTGCTTGCCATGATCGAAGTCTCCGACAGCTCCCTGGAGCAGGACCGGACGCGGAAGGCGAGACTGTACGCCTCCGCGGGCATTCCGCAGTACGTCATCGTCAACCTCGTCGACGACCGCGTCGAGGTCCTCACTCAGCCTCGCGCGAAGCAGGGGAAGTACGCGCAGGTCGTTCACCTGAAGGCAGGGGCCTCGCTCTCCCTGAACTGCGGCGCCGGCAAGCGGGTCCAGATCGCAGTCAACGACCTGCTTCCGTAGCGCGCGGGCGGTCGATCGCGGCGCTTGGACGGAGGGTTGCGAGGAGCGGGCGCGGCGGATACGATCCGCGCGACATGGGTGACGCCCCCTCCTACGTCCCGTTCCCGTCGACGCACTGGTCGATGCTCAAGCCTCGCGCCACGGACGCAGCACCGCCCCCCGCGACGTGGGCCGGCCTTCAGGCCCTCGGGCGGACCTACTGGAAGCCGATCTACGCCCACTTCCGGCTGAAGTGGCGGCTCTCGCGCGAGGACGCCGAGGAGGCGACGCAGGACTTCTTCCTCTGGGTGATGGAGGGACCCTTCCTGGACCGCGCCGAGCCTGGGAAGGGGAGGTTCCGCAGCTTCGTCCGAGCCCACCTCGACCACTTCCAGCTCAACCGCCTCCGCGCGGGGAAGCGGCAGAAGAGGGGAGGGGGAGCCACGGTCCTCTCGCTCGACTTCGGCGAGGCGCCGGACGAGTGCCTCGCCGTCAGCCGCGAGCTGTCTCCCGAGGAGGCGATCGACAGGCAGTGGAAGGCGGCCGTACTGGAGGCAGCCGTGGAGCGGCTGAGGAAGGGGCTGGAGGGGGAGGGGAAGGGGCACGTCTTCGAGGCCTTCCGCCGGTTCGACCTGGCGGGCTCCTCGGAGCTCCGTCCGACGCAGGCCGCGATCGCACAGGAGTTGGGCATCACCGCGGACGACGTCGAGAACGCCCTCGCGCTGGCGCGCCGCCGACTCTACCAGCTCGTCACCGAGGTGGTCGGCGAGTCGGTCGACACGCCCACCGCGCTCCAGGAGGAGCTCCAGGGGTTCTTCCCCGCATAGATCTCCCGCGCCTCTCCGTTCGGCCGCGCAGTTGCGGAGATCGGTGGCGGTGGCGTGCTCGTAGTCGGGCTCGAATCCGTTCTCATGCTCGTTCTCGGTCTCGTTCTCGATGGAACGCGGGAGCCCCGCTCGATCGAGAACGAGACCGAGAACGAGCATGAGAACGGATCGGAGCCCGATTACGAGCACGCCACCGCCACCGATTCGCCGAGGGGCCTGTCTGGTAGGATGGCGGGGCAAGGACCGAGGGAGACATGGCCGCCTTCGGCGCCGTCGGCGCCTTCATCGTCACGCTCGTCCTCTTCGCCGTGTGCTGGCTGCCGGCTCGGCTCCTCCTCTCCTCGGCCCGGGCCCGCGTTCACCGGGCCCGCGAGTCCGCTTCGGCGATCACGGAAGACGTCACGCTCTTCGTACGCCGCGGCGAGGTCGAGCGGGCCATCCAGGTCCTCGACTCGCACGGCACGGTGTTCGCGTGGGCGCTGTCGCGTGTCCTCGCGACTGACCCCGCGGACCGCCCGACGTGCCTGAGCGACCTCGACGAGGCATGGAAGTCCCGCCTCGCCGGAGTGCCATTGGCCTACTACGAGCCGTGCTCGGGGCTGCCGTTGTTGCCGGCCCTGCTGGGGGCGTTCCTCCTCGCCGCCATTGCTCGCAAGGACGGCAGCGGCACGGTTCTGGAGCTGGTCGGCATCGTGGTGGCCATCATCCTCGCCTGCGTGCTGGGGACCTGGCTCATTTCAGGGTGCGCCCTGAAGATCCATGGCGAGCGGCAAGCGCTCGCGGAGCACTACTGTGCATGCCTCGCCGAACTCGCGAGGGAGCTTGATTCGCCACAGAATCAATGCGGGGCCCCGCCGCGGCGTTGAATTGTCCCCGGGCGGACGGTAGGATGGACTCGTCGAAGGTAACCCCCATGCTCAGCCGAGACGCGCTCGAACACTACCGTCGCATGACCCCGCGCGAGCGGATCGCCGAAATGAAGGAGTTGATCGGCGTGGCGGAGCGCGCGCTTGCCGTTCTTCCCCCAGGCGAGGCTGCGAGACGCCTGGCGGCCGCCGACCTGATCCGTGAGAAATCGAAGAAAGCGCTCCTGGCCGGCCTGCGCAGACTGGACGAGGGAAGTGGACAACCCACTCGCGAGTGAACTCACTCGGAGGGCCCGGGTTCTTGCGGAGGTTTTGACCTCACGCGGATCCGACCATGCGTTCATCGGAGGTCTCGCAATGAACGCATGGACAATCCCGGTCCCCACTTACGATATCGACCTATGCGTCGGCATCGGCGCCGATGACGTCGCAGACCTCATCCGCCAACTCGATGGAGCCGGATTCGTCCCCCCGCCAACTTCCTGGCTCGAGTCCGTGGGCGCAGCGAAGCTCCAGGAATTCAGCGTCCAATTCCCATACGACGCAGGCCTCCGCCCCGTGGACATCTACCTCGCGACGGATGACTTCCAACGGGAGGCACTCTCCCGGCGACGACGCATCGAGCTGGAGGAGGGGTTCCACACCTACGTCGTGACTCCGGAGGACCTCCTCATCTACAAGCTCATCGCCTGGCGCCACAAGGACCGCAGCGGACTGGAGCGCCTCCTGGTCGTCCAGCGGGACCTGGACTGGGACTATTTGCGGCGCTGGGCCCGGCGACTCGGCATCGAGAGTCGTCTCGTGGAGGTCCTCCGCGAAGCGGGGCTGGAATCCGCGTGAAAGGCACCCTCGCGCCGGTCGCCCTCGCCCTTACCGCCCAGACTTCGGCACCTTCACCACGCGGAAGCCGCACCCCTCGAAGCGGAGCTCGGGCTCCATCCCGCCGTGGCTCGCAGCGCGGAAGTCCTGCGGGTTCGACTGGACCCACGAGCCGCCCCTGAGATTCGGATACCCCCGCGCCACGTCGAACAGGTCGCCGCACCACTCGAACACGCTCCCCGCCATGTCCATCGCGCCGTAGGGGCTCTCGTCGCGCGCGCAGGTCCCCGCCGCGAAGGGGAGCCCCGGCCCCACTCCCGGAGCCGCCCCGCGGCAGTAGGACCACTCGAACCCGTCCCCCCACGGGAAGGCCCTCCCGTCCACCCCCCGGGCCGCCTTCTCCCACTCCAGCTCCGTCGGGAGCCGCACCTCCCAGCCCGTCTCGCGCCCCGTTCGCCACGCGCAGTACGCCTTCGCATCGTCCCAGCAGACGCACGCGACCGGCCAGCCCGGCTGCGTCATGCCGAGGTCCACCTTCCCTGTCCCCGCGTCAATCGACCAGAGCGGCTCGTCCTTCCTGCGAGGGACCCGCGTCGCCGCCTCCTTCGGATCCCGCGTCCACAGGTCCTCGAGGAACTCCCCGTACTCCCTCATCGTGACCTCGCAGCGGGCCACGAAGAAACCCTCCAGGACGACCGTCCGCCTCGGGTACGACCCGTAGGCCCGCGGGTCGCCTCCCAGAACGAACGGCCCCGGCGGGATGTAGACGAACCCCGAGCCGATCTCCTCCTCCGAGTAGAGCGGGACCGAGAGCGAGAGCGCCTTGTCCCGCTCGACGAGGATTGGCACCCTCGTCTCCCGCTTGCCGGGGGACGCAATGAGGAGCAGGTGGCTCCCACGGTCGACCGTCTCTCCCTGGATCGGCGAGACGCCGAGCGGCCTCTCCTCCCCCGCTTCGACCCATCCCTCTCCCGGGAGGGGCACATAGCGCGAGATCGTCACCTGCGCCCCCGGCGGGGTCGTCTGGATCGACAGCCGACCCTTCCCGGCGAGGAGCGGGACGTAGGCCAGGAGCGAATCGTAGAGCCGCACCTTGTCGGCGAAGGCGGCCTGGCCAACGGGGTCGCCAGACTCCTCCGCGTCCAGGTACCTGAGGAAATAGAGGCGCGCCAGCGACTGCCGGGCCTTGCGGTTGTCGGGGTCGGTCGCGAAGGCCTTCACGTACGACGACTCCGCCTGGAAGAAAAGGCCCTCCATCCTGACTCGCTCGCGCGCAATCTCGCTCTCGGCATCGAGGCGCGCGGCGGTCCCCTCGAGCTCCGCCTCCGCGGCCCGCCGCTCGACCAGCCGCGCGTGGACCTGGTCCAGCTCGGCGGCTTGCCCGTCGGCGAAGGCCACGAGGCTCCGCGCCTCCAGGCGGCGGAGCCCGTGCTTCGCCTCCTCGCTGTCGGGGTCGAGGCGGAGGGCATCCTCGAGCGACGCCTCAGTCCCCGTCGCGAGGGCGCGGCGGAACCGGATCGCCTTCCAGGCCACCTCCGCGCCCCACTCGGCGAAGGAGAGAACGAGGATCGCTGCGAGGACGGAGACGGCCTTGTGCCTGCGGATGCGCCTCGCGACGAGGGAGGGCCAGGACGCGGGGCGGGCGCGGATCGACTCGCCGTCCAGCCATCGCTTCAGCTCGTCGGCGAGGTCGGCGGCGGTCGCGAAGCGCGCCTCGGGCCGCTTCTCCATCGCCTTCAGGCAGAGGACCTCCAGCTCCCACGGGACGCGCGGGTTCAGCGTCCGCGGCGCGGCCGGGTCCTCGTTCAGGATCTTCGTGAAGACCTCGCCGATCGCCTCGTACCCGAACGGCAGCTCGCCGGTCAGCCCCTCGTAGAGCATGACGCCGAGCGCCCAGACGTCCGCGGCCGCCGTGACGCGCTTCCCCTGGACCTGCTCCGGGGCCATGTACGCGGGCGTCCCGAGCGAGTCGCCGGAGCCCGTGAGCGTCTGGCCCCCCTCGACCCGCGCGAGGCCGAGGTCGAGCACCTTGACCTCGCCGTGCGTCGCGATCATGACGTTGGAGGGCTTCAGGTCGCGGTGGATGACTCCTTGCAGGTGGGCGTGGGCGACCGCGCGGGCGACGATCTCGAGCGTCTGGATCACCTTCCGCCAGGGCCACTCGGCCCAGGCCCTGGCGAGCGTGGCACCCTCGATCAGCTCCATCGCGAGGTAGGCGCCGTTCGGATCGCTGCTGACGTCGAAGACGGTGACGATGTTCGGGTGGGAGACGCGCGCGGCCGCCTGGGCCTCGCGCCAGAGGCGGTCCGTCTCGACGCCCATGTTGAGGACCTTGAGGGCGACGAAACGCTTCATCTCGGGGTCGTAGGCGCGGAAGACGCGCCCCATGCCGCCCCGCCCCAGCTCTCCGTGGATCTCGTAGCGGCCGATTCGAAGGGGGAGGTCGTTCGACGCGGGCGTCTCGCCCTTCAGCCGCGTCACTTCGCAATCCGGCGGCCCGGTCTCCTGGTGGACCTCTCGAAGCCTCGCAATCAGCCAGTCGATCCTCTGTGGCTCCATGGGCGCATCGTAATTCGCGCGGGCGGGGGTCGGACATCGATTTCGACATGGTTGTCTCCTTCAAGGGAACGGGCCGGCGGCCTTTCGACCGCCGGCCCGACTGCCGATCCGTGCCGCTGCTGTTTACCGGTCGAATCGTCCCAGGGTCACCCACGCCTCGCCGTTCACCTCGTTGTAGGGCGTGGACTCGATCCCGATCCACTTCACCTCGGTGGACGTCGCCGTGTTGCGGAAGACCGCCACGTTCGAGGTGTTCGGCGCGAAGGTCCCCAGCCCGACGAGGACCTCGTCCTTCCCGTCGCCGTCCACGTCGCCGCACGCGGGCCGCGTCTCGCCGTTCGCCTGGATGTACTGGACGTGCGGGACGCGCAGCCAGTCGAGGAGCTTGTACCCCGCGACCGCGTCGTCGAGCACCGCGCAGTAGCCGCCCCACGTCGGGAACGAGTCGAGTCCGACGACCAGCTCCGCGCGCCCGTCGCCGTCGATGTCGCCGCACGCGGGCCTGGTCCCGCCGCTCGCCGCGTTGTACGTCGACCACGGCAGGCGGAGCCACTGCCACTGCTCGCCGCCGAAGAGCTGACGGTACACCGCGACGTAGCCGCCCTGGCCGGGGAAGGGCGCGAAGCCGAGGACGATCTCCGCCACGCCGTCGCCGTCCAGGTCTCCGCACGCGGGCCTCACGGCGCCGTCGTACGCATTGTAGGCCGCCCACGGAACGCGCTTGACGTAGAGCAGCTTGTGCCCCGCCTGGGCGTCATCGAACACCGCGAACCGCCCGCCGTTCAGTCGGTAGGTCCCCTGGCCGACGACGATCTCGTCGCGGCCGTCTCCGTCCACGTCGCCCGTCGCGACCCAGGTCTCGCCGTTCGCGGAGTCGTACCACGGGTCGAAGGGGGAGGGGAGCCACGCCCTCACGCGACCGCCGTTCTGCGGGGCGTCCATGACGGCGACCCAGCCCCGGCTGACCTGCGAGGACCCGAGCCCCACGACGACCTCGTCGATCCCGTCTCCGTCCACGTCGCCGGCCGCAACGCGCGTCTCGCCGTTCAGCCGGTTGTAGGCGGAGAAGGGGAGCTGCGCCCACGCCGCGTGCGCATAGTCGCCGGAGGCGTTCTGGAACAGCTCCATCGCGCCGGCGCCGGACTCGCCGAGGCCGACGAGCGGCTGGCACGTCGCCGACCGCGCGCCCTCGTCGTAGGTAATCTGGAGCTGCCCCCCCTTGAGGCGGCCGTACTCACCGCCGACCCGGTCCTCGATGCGGAGGTACCAGTACCCGCCGGAGCGCTGGCCGCGGAACACGTCCATGCTCTCGTACGACGGCGTGTAGAGGTCGTAGTTGGTGTTGATGTCGTTCGCGGAGCCCCCTTGCCGGCGCCGAAGGACCACGGTGGTCCCCTGGGGCGAGCGGAGGGAGATGATGAGGTCGCCTACCCACGTGTGGCGGATCAGGAGGTGCACGCGGGCCTTCTCCACGGTCACATCGATGGGGCAGTAGAGGCGGCTGGTGCAGTAGCCTGGATCGGGAATCCACATGTCGGGCTCCTCGTTGCGGTCGAAGGCCCGGATGACAATCCTGGCATCGGCGGGAGCCGCCTGGACGAACAGCAAGCCGAGCAGGAACAAGCAGATAGGTCGAATCAAGTTACCCATGTCGTTCTCCTTTGTATTCGAGCCACCCTCCAAGGTCCGTTCCCCGCGGAATCCTGTATGGAATCCGGAAGGGAGGCACCGATCCAAATCGGGGCGCTTGGGAGAGGAGGGACGAGCACCACCAGACAGGGGGGTGTGAGCCGCGACCCCAGAATCCCCTCTCGACACCTGCGCGGTTTCTGGTAAGATTCCCTGTTTCACCATCGGAGATCGAAGTGAACATCGTCGTCCCGCCCCCCACGTTTGCCTCTCTGGGCCTCTCGAAGACCAGCCTGGAGGCCCTCCACCTCGCGAAGTACGAGGCCCCCACGCTCGTCCAGGCGCAGGCGATCCCGCCCGCGCTCCAGGGCCGCGACGTCATCGGCTGCGCGGCGACGGGGACTGGCAAGACGGCCGCGTTCGTGCTGCCCATCGTGGAGCGTCTGGCCGGACGCACCGGCACGCGAGCCCTCGTCGTTGCGCCGACGCGCGAGCTGGCCCTCCAGATCGTCGAGCACGCCACGTTCTTCGGTCGCCCCCACGGGCTTCGCGCGGCGGAGATCATTGGCGGCGTCGGGTTCGAGCCGCAGATCCGCGCGCTTCGCACGAATTTCGAGATCATCGTCGCGACACCGGGCCGCCTGGTCGACCACATGGAGCGTGGGACGGCGCGTCTCGGGGGGATCGAGATCCTGGTCCTGGACGAGGCGGACCGGATGCTCGACATGGGGTTCAAGCCGCAGCTCGACCGGATCCTGGCGCAGATCCCCCGCGAACGGCAGACGATGCTCTTCTCGGCCACGATGGCGGGGGAGGTCGCCGGGTTCGCGCGCGCGTGCCTGAAGAACCCCGTCCGCATCGAGATCATCCGCAGCGGGACGGTGGCGGAGCGCGCGGAGCAGAAGGCGTACTTCGTACCGCAGAACGAGAAGGCGCCGATGCTGCTGGCGCTCCTCTCGGAGGACAAGGAGAGCACGCTGGTCTTCACGCGCACGCGGCGGCGTGCGGATCGGGTCGCGCGGACGGTGGCGCGCGCGGGGCACCGGGTAGCGTGCATCCACTCGGACCGCTCGCAGGGGCAGCGCGTCCAGGCGCTCGAGGGGTTCCGCGCGGGGCGGGTACGGGTCCTGGTGGCGACGGACATCGCGGCGCGCGGCTTGGACGTCGAGGCGATCGGCCACGTGGTGAACTTCGACATCCCGTACGTGCCCGAGGACTACGTGCACCGCGTGGGGCGGACGGCGCGCATGGCGGCGAGCGGCCGCGCCTCGAGCCTCGTCTCGCCCGAGGAGCACGACCTGCTCCGCGGGATCGAAAAGCTCACGCGACACCCGATCGCACGCGGGACGGTCCCCGCGAACCTGCACCTGCAGGTGCAGGAGGTGATGCAGGCGCAGGAGCGGCACTTCCCGCGGGCGCCCCACGGCCGCCCGGCGCATCCTGCCCACCCCACGCGCGCCGCGCACCCCGCGAACCCCGCGCATCCCACGCATCCCGCGAACCACGTGCAACCCGCGCATCCGGCGCACCCCGCTCGGGCGGCCCAGGGCCATCCCGCCCCGCGCCCGGCCCACGGCCATCCCACGCAAACGACACCAGGCCACGCCGCGCGTCCGGCCCATGGTCATCCCGCGCCGCGCCCGGCCGAAGGGCACCCTGCGCAGCGCCCGGCCCAGGGCCATGCCGCCCCGCGCCCGACGCAGGGCCATCCCGGACCGCGTCCGACCCAGGGCCATCCCCCGAGGCGCCCGCACGGCGGTCCGCCTCGGCCGCGCTAGGCACTGGAGATCGTGCGCTTGCGGTAGATGATCGATGGTCTGTGAGGAGGGGTAGGCTCCGATCGAGGACTCTCGAGCACCCACCTGCATGCCAGAGGATCGGAGTGGTTCTGAGAGGCCGTGTCGCGGCTTCTGGACGCCCAGGCGAAGGACGCTGGGGTGCCTGGGCCTGCCTGTCTTGGTTGTCCTCGGAGCCAGCATAGCGACCTGGTACGCGGGCTTCCATGATCCGTACCCTCTGCTGCAGCCCCGCATCCTGTGGGAACGTCCGTTCTCGCGGGCCCGTTCGTGCACCGACATCATTCACGAGGAGTGCGTGATCGTCGCGGACGGCGAAGGACGCGTCCACTGCCTCGATCTTCGTACGGGCGACCCGGTGTGGGTCACTGACCTCGGCGCCCGATTCGCCCATTCGACGCTGCAGGTCGGAGACGCGGGCGTGCTGGCCTCCACCTGGGACGGGAACATCGCTCTCCTTGACAGAGGGAGCGGAGACGCTCGCTGGACGTACTCCATCGAGGGGGCGACGGCTCCACCCTACGTCTGGGCGCGGATCGCGGACGACCGGGTGGTCGTCAGGACGCGAACCAGTCTTGTCGGACTCGACACACGGAATGGGAGGCAGGCGTGGGCTCGGGAGCCCGAGTTCGGCCTCCTTCATGTGCATGGGGACACCCTGATTGTCGCACGAGGCGTCGGCTCGGGCCGAACGGAGCTGGTGGGCCAGTCAGTGCGGACCGGGGAGCCGCTCTGGGTCTATCGACCGACCGCGGCCTTCATCGAGGTCCTCGAGGTGAACGACCCCAGAATCTGGGTCGGTGTGGATCCCGGCTGGCTCACCGTTCTCGATCCCAAGGACGGACACGAGGTCCTACCGCGTCTCCCGTTCTGGTCCAACGCTTCCGTCGTCGTCCACTGGGGAGTCGTCACGACCATCAAGCCTGGCGGCGGCGCGTGCGAGGCGTGCGCGTACTCACTGCGCGACGGCAGAGAGGTCTGGGCGGGTCCGCGGGCGCACGCGCATGCTGAAACCACGCAAGCGGTGCGGGGAAGCTACTACGTCTGGAACCGTGATGGAGCATTCCTGCGGTTGGATGCGATGAGCGGTGCCGTGCTCTGGTCCAGGCCGTCCCCCGGCCCGCGCGGATTCATGATCATGAGCACCACGGAGCGCATCATCGAATCGGACGACGCCGTCCATGTCGTCATCTGCGATGACGACCGTGCGCAGCACTGGGTCTACTGCCTCGACCGCGGAACAGGAGAGCGTCGCTGGAGGATGGACCTTCGGGGCCACCCGCACTTCCTCGAGGACGGGCGCATGCTCGTGTCCGGCTGGGATGGCTCCCTCAGCCTCCTTGAGCGTCCGTCCAGGTGAGTGCGTGAACGGGCCACGCCCGGCTGTCGCCGTCCGACGGGTCCTTGGAGAGCACCAAAACGAAGAGACCCCGCGGACATGGATGCGGTGGCGTGGGCTGTGCGCAGAGCGCACCCTGACCGGAATGGAAAGACCGCCCGGCGAAGTCGCCGGGCGGTCCCGCTCGAACTTGCGCCTTCAGTGAGCGTTGCTCATTGGGCCTTGAGCGTTCAGGTTGGTACCCCCACGGGGATTTGAACCCCGGTCCCGAGACTGAGAATCTCCGGCCGGCGGCCTCCGCCGACGCGCGCAAGCCGCAACTGGTCAAGGGGGAGCCGCAGATCGCGCCGCCTGCCCCTTGCGCCCCTGCGCCCCGATCTGCGCCCGCCGACCCCGACCTCGCGCGCTTCCTCGCCCTCTGGCCGGACCTCCCCGAGGGCGTGCGCGCGTCGCTCCTGGCGCTCGCCGAGGCCGCGACGCGCGGCGGGGCACAGGGAGCGAGGTAGGAGGCAGCGTTCCGCCTTTCAAGTAGCCGGGGTCGATCCTTTCAATCAGCCGGTCCAGCCGGTGATGCTCCGGTGCGACCGTCTCATGTCCCATCTCGCCGCACCTGTTTGCCCCATCCTGGCCGGAGGCCAGGATGGGGAAGTGGCCCCACACCGGCCCGATGGGCCGTCGTGGGGCAAGCACTGTCCCACCGTCGCGCATGCGCGTGGATCGGTGCCCCGACCGCGACCTCGTCGTGGACGGGGCGGGGCGACGAAGGCGGCACCGCGTTCTTCGCCCCAAACCGCGCCAGGGGTGCATCGGCGGCTTCGCCGCCTGCCCGCCGCCCGGCCCGCATCGCGGGACCGGCGGCCACCCCTGGCGGGGTGTTTCTCGGCTGGATGGGTGATTGCCCCGGGACGGTGCATGTGCCGCGTGACTCGCACAAGTCGCGTGGCTGGGGAGGGGATCCTCGGTCCCTCCTACACGCATCTAGCGATCCAAAACGCGCAGGTCTCCTGGCCTGTTCGCCCCTCATCGCGGGCTACCCGCCGGCGACCCCTTGCCCCCGTGTCGATCCCGCAGTATCATTCGGAGTTGACGGATGAGCGCGCGGACCGCTGCTCTTCCCCGCCGAACGTGACGAGCAGTTTCGGCTCTCGGGCAGCCCAAGGTCGGAAGATGAGCATAGACACGATGGGGCTCTTCTCGAATGTCGCTGAGAGGGACTTCCTGGACCTCATGGACGGCGGCGCGCCCCGCTGCAGGAAGGTCGCCCAGTTCTTGCGGTTCAACGACAAAGACGTGGCGCGCGCGACCGGCGTGAGTGCTTCATCGATCCGCCTCGCGACCGCGAGGATCCCACCCGAGGTCGTGGAGCGCATCCTCGAGTGGGCCCAAGCTCTCAACCTGGTCGCCCAGTTCTTCCGCGGCGACGCTGAAAAGACCGCGCTCTGGTTCGCGATCCCGAATCCCCTCCTGGGCGATGTCACCCCCAGGGACATGATCAAGCTCGGGCGATTCAGCCGCCTTCGGGAGTTCATCCGCGAGGCCCTCGCCGAAAACACCGCCGCCCCGGAGGCGCCGGTCGTGAATGCCTGACGAGACCAGGGGCGTGCGAGTATCCGCCGAACGGTCGGGGAGGGTGGGGTGGATAGGCCGAAATTCACTCTGATCGACCGATTCAGCCTCGGCAGCATCCACGCCGGAAAGACCCACGAGGCGCGCCTTCGACAGTTCCACTGGCGGTACTACGCGGAGCTGGCGGAACAGCGGGGGCGGATCGCCGAGGATCTTCGCAAGGCGGTCCTACGGGCGGCTGATGACCGATTCTGCTTCGACCACTGGCAGCGCGTCGTCAGGATACGCTGGTCCCTCAAGCCCCTGTCGGCGGCTGGGAGCCTCAAGTTCCCCGGCGGCCGATTCAACATCGGATCGATCGACTCGTTCGAGAGCTTCCCCGCCCTGTACTTCGCGGAAGACAAGGCGACCGCGCTCTCGGAAGTATTCGGCGGCACGCCGACGGGGAAGGGCGGGCTCGACGGGCTCTCGCTGGCCCTCGCAAGCAGGGAGTCCATCGGCGATTGGTCGGTGAGTGGGGAGCTTCAGACGGTCGTGCGGCTGGATCGGACGGAGGCGCTACAGCCGTTCGTGGACTGCATCAAGGGCTTCGGGCTCTCCACCGACTTGCGCAAGCTCGGCCGCGAGATCGCGCGAGAGGCCGGGTTGCCCCTGCCCAAGTTCCTCGTGACGTCCGTTGGCGAGCTGATGAAAACGCTGGAGGCGCCGGACTGGCGTGGCCTACCTGTCCAGGTCGGCATTCCGAGCAACCCACAGATCTTCGGGCAGATCGCCATCCGGGCTGGCGCCGAGGCGATCGTCTACCGGTCGAAGTTCACCGGCAAGCAGTGCATCGCGGTCTTCCCCACGGCGCTCGGGGTCTCCACGTCCCACGTGAGACTGGACGACGATCCGCCGAGGAAGGACGTCATCGCGAGGCTGGACAGGACGACATGGAGGAGGCTCAGCGGATAGTCGCTGGTCGCAGGGCGGGGAACCGGCCCGCCGCTCGAGGGCCTTGGGCGGTAGCTGCAAGAAGAGCTGAACATGCCGACTCCTTCGCACGTGTATCCTGAGGTCGCCAGACGAATGGGAGGGGTGGATCCCGCGAATGGCGCCGCCGTCGAGACGTTCTACGCCAAGTTCGGGGAGCTCCCAGAGCACGTCCAGGACGAGGTCCTCGATGCCCTCCTGGCAGGGGATGACGGACGAGAGGTAGCGCCGACGAAGCGAGAGTACGCGGGAGCCATCCCCGCGCCGAAGCTGTCCGGGGACCAGGATCTTGAGACGATGGCCGACCTGGGGGCCTTCGGCGACCAGGAGGCGCACGCTGCGGAATCGCTGGTCGGTTCGGGTGGAACTCTGGTCGTACAGTCGAATGTGCGAGAGCTGATCAAGAAGCACAAGATGAACGTCAGCGGGAAGGCAGTCGAGGCGCTCTCGCGTGCGGTCGAGAGTCTCGTGAAGAAGGCCTGCACCCACGCGATGCAGGATCATCGGGACAGGGTGGAGGCGGAGGACATCCCCTCCCCGACGGACCTCGATTGAGGCAGTCACCCGCACATGCCGCGAATGTCCTCGCGGGCTCCATGCGGCGGCGGGGCATGGATGAGGATGCGATCCTCGCCGCCCTCAACGTCACGAACCAGACCCGCTGCAAGCCTCCCCTCGACCCCAAGGAGGTCGAGGACATCGCGAAGGACGTCTCCTCCCGCTACGCGCCCGCCGCGGCCCCGGCGGAGGACCCCTCGACCCTCGTGCTGTCCTACCAGTGGCCACAGCCGCCGACCGATGCGGCCTACTACGGCCTGGCCGGCGAGATCGTGCGAGCCATCGAACCCCATACCGAGGGGGACCCCGTCGCCCTCCTCGTGCAGCTCCTCCTCGGGTTCGGGAACCTCATCGGCCGCGAGACGCACTTCGTCGCGGACGGCGCACGCCACGCCCTCAACCTCTTCGCGGCCCTCGTGGGCTCCTCCTCGAAGGGGCGGAAGGGGACCGCCTGGAAGCGCATCCTTCGACTCCTGTCGCGCGTCGACCCGACCTGGGTCGAGTCGCGCGTCATGAACGGCCTGAGCTCGGGTGAGGGGCTCATCTGGGCCGTCCTCGACCCAATCGACAAGAAGGAGCCTGTGCGGGACAAGTCGCGCCGCGTGACGGGCTACGACACCGTCCGCGTCGACGAAGGCATCGAGGACAAGCGACTGCTGGTGCAGGAGGCCGAGCTCTCCTCGACGCTCCGGGCGATGGGGCGCGAGGGCAACGCGCTCTCCGCCCAGCTCCGCGGCGCGTGGGACGGCGACACGCTGCGCGCGATGACGAAGAACTCCCCCGCGTCGGCGACCGGCGCGCACATCTCCATCATCGGGCACATCACCCGCGATGAGCTGCTCCGCGACCTCGACAAGACCGAGCAGGCGAACGGCTTCGGGAACCGCTTCCTCTGGGTCTGCGTGCAGCGCTCGAAGGCGCTCCCGGAGGGCGGCCACCCATGGCCTGCCGAGCTCGATCGGCTCCTGCCCCGCCTGCAGCAGGCGCGCGCGTTCGTGATGACCGTGAAGGAGGTGCACCGCACCGCCGAGGCGCGCGAGCTGTGGGCCGGGATGTACGGCCAGCTCTCCGAGGGCGCGCCCGGACTCCTCGGGGCGATGACCGCGCGGGCGGAGGCCCAGGTCATGCGCCTCGCCTGCCTCTACGCCCTGTTCGACCTGGTGCCCGAGGTGCGTCCCGTCCACCTCGAAGCGGCCCGCGCCCTCTGGCGCTACTGCGAGGACTCGGCGAAGTTCGTCTTCGGGGAGTCCACGGGAGACCCCGTCGCCGACCGGCTCCTCGCGGAGCTGCGGAAGCAGGGGCAACTCGGCGCGACGCAGATCCGGGAGATCCTCGGACACCACGGCTCCGATGAGCGGAGGAAGAGGATCGCGGAGCGATTCGTCCGGGAGGGCTGGCGAGGATCGACATGGTCCCCACGGGCGGCCGCGACCGCGAGGTCTGGACGGCCGTGCAACCGGTTGCAGGTCCTGCGGCCGCACAGCCGCCAGGACGGGCGGAAAGGGCTCAAAGGGCGGAAAGCCCCCCGGCCGGAAACGGGACGCCGACAGGGGCGGCGGAAAGGGACGAAAGCCCTCCCGGGGGCACGGGGAGCCCGTAGACGGGGAGGAAGCCTTCGGAGCGAAGCGGCGGAAAGGGTGGAGGGGGGGTACCCTTTGCGCCCTTTCAGCCCTTTCCGCCCACCCCAGACCCCATGAGCGGAGGTGAACATGGTGACGAAAGCGAATCGGAACCCGAGTACCGAAGCCGCCCCCCTCCTCCTGGACGCGGCGGCAGTCGCGAGGCGCCTGGGCGTCAGCAAGGCGACCGTCTGGCGCCTGCGCGACTCGGGGAGGCTCCCCCAGCCCGTGAAGGTCGGCTCCCTCACGCGCTGGCGCGCTGCGGAACTGGGGCGCTGGATCGAGGAGGGATGCCCAAACCTCTCGTCGCGGGCGTGATTCGGAGTACGCTCTCGTTCGGAGATTGGCGCCCGGCTGGTGAAGGCCATCTGGGATACCCTGGAGGGACTGGGATATGGCTGCCAAACGGAAAGCCTCCAAGACGCCGGATGCGCGCCGTTCGCTCGGTCGGCGACGCGATGATGCCGTGTTTCCGGTCGCGCCCCCGCGAACGGAGGCGCCCCGCGACTACGCCGGGACCCTGCGCGAGATCAAGCGCCGCATCCAGCAGGAGCGTCTCAAGGTCGTCCTGGCGGCCAACTCCGCCATGGTGCTCCTCTACTGGGACATCGGGCGGGTGATCTCGATCGTCAGAACCGAGCTGGTTGGGGCGCCAAGGTCATCGATCGGCTGGCCTACGATCTTCGCGAGGCCTTCCCCGACATGAAGGGGTTCTCGCCGCGCAACCTGAAGTACATGCGCGCCTTCGCAGCGGCGTGGCCCGAGCGGGCATTTGTGCAGCAGCTTGCTGCACAAATCCCCTGGTTCCACAACTGCATGCTCCTCGACAAGGTGTCGGACACCGCCGTGCGGCAGTGGTACATCAGGCAGGCGATCGAGCAGGGATGGTCTCGAAACGTGCTATCGGTCCAGATCGAATCCCACGCCCAAGAGCGGCAGTGCAAGGCCATCACGAACTTCCGCGATACCCTGCCGCCCGCCGATTCGGACCTGGCCATCCAGGTCTTCAAGGACCCGTACCTGTTCGACTTCCTCGGGACGGCCGATCTCCGGCGCGAGCACGAACTCGAGAAGGCGCTCGTGGACCACATCCAGCGCTTCCTGCTGGAACTCGGCGCGGGCTTCGCCTTCGTGGGCCGGCAGGTTCACCTCGAGGTGGGGGACGACGACTTCTATTTGGATCTGCTCTTCTACCATCTGAAGCTGCGCTGCTACGTGGTCATCGACCTGAAGGCCGTTCCGTTCGAGGCCGGCTTCGTGGGCAAGATGAACCTGTACCTCTCGGCGGTCGATGACCTTCTGCGGCACCCCGACGACAAGCCGGCGATCGGGCTCCTGCTCTGCCGCTCGAAGAAGAGGATCGTCGTTGAGTACGCCTTGCGCGACCTGAAGAAGCCCGTTGGCGTGGCGCAGTGGCAAACGCGGATCGTCAAGGCGCTGCCGAGAGAACTGGAAGGCAGCCTGCCGACGGTGGCACAGCTGGAGGCGGAGTTCACGAGAGAAGAGGCTGAGGAATCCAAGTGAGTCCTACGAACCTCGTTCGGAGACCGGCCCGTGAGGAGCGGCTGGGCGTCGCAGACATCGAGACGCGGGTCGTGGCGCTTGCCGCGGCCCGGGGCGGAAGGTAGTATCCGTTCGCGAGGAGTTCGCCGATGGCCTCCGTATACAAGCGCAAGGCGGGACTCGCGGCCCCGAAGTGGTACTTCAAGTACCGCGATGCGCAGGGCAGGCTCCGCCGTGCGGCCGGCGGCAGGGACCGCTCCGCGACCCTCGCCCTGGCGAACGAGATGGAGCGCAGGGTCGCCCGCGAACGCGCGGGGCTCGTGGACCCCCACGAACAGCAGGCCCGGCGGCCGATCGCCGAACACGTCGAGGACTTCCTCCGACACCTCGAAGCGAAGCGCGACGCGCCGGAACACATCGCGAACGTCCGCCGTCACGTCTCCGCCGTGGTCGAGGCGCTCGGCGTCCGACGCATCGGCGACCTCTCCGCGGACCGCGTGGCCGACTGGCTTCGCCAGCGGCGCGAGGCCGATGGTCTCTCGGTCGGATTGTCGAACGGATACGCCCGCTCCCTCCGTGCGTTCGGCGCGTGGCTGGTGCGCGCCAGGCGCGCCCCCGTGGACCCGCTCGCCCACATCCCGATCCTGAACGCCCGTACCGATCGCCGCCGAGTGCGCCGCGCGCTGACGTTCGAGGAGTTTGCGCGGCTCCGCGAGGCCGCGAAGAACGGTGGGCCGTTCCGTGGGCTGCACGGGCCCGATCGCGCCATGCTCTATCTTGTCGCCGTCCACACGGGTCTGCGGCGGAACGAGCTGGTCTCCCTGACCCCGCGCTCGTTCGATCTCGACGGCGACCCGCCCACCGCGACCGTCGTGGCTGCATACTCGAAGCACCGGCGCGAGGACACGATCCAGATCCGTCCCGACCTCGTGGACGCCCTCCGCCCGTGGCTCGCCGCACGCTCGCCGTTCGCCCCGTGCTGGCCGGGGAAGTGGCACCGCCGTGCCGCGAAGATGCTCGCGCTCGACCTCGATGCCGCGGCCGTGCCGTACCGCGACGAGGGCGGCGAGGTCGTGGACTTCCACGGGCTGCGCGTCAGCGGCATCACGTGGGTCTCCCGCACCGCGCACCCGAAGGCGCTCCAGACGTTCGCCCGCCACTACTCGGCGGCGTTCACGCTCGACGTCTACGCCCGCGTCGCCCGCGTGGACATGGACGAGGGGCTCTCGGGGCTCCCGTCGGTCTCGGCCCCCGGCGCGGCCGCCGCGACCGGGACGGCCGGAGCCTGCGCCCCGATCTGCGCCCTTCCGCCTGCGTTTTCGAGCGAGCAGGGGCGCGCGGCTGATGCTGCCTGCGACACCCCGAAAACGAACGAAGGCAAGCCCCGTCAGGAGCTTGCCTGCGCCGCGTTGGAGTACCCCCACGGGGATTTGAACCCCGGTCCCGAGACTGAGAATCTCGTGTCCTAGGCCCCTAGACGATGGGGGCACCGTCTGGCAAGTGGGTGGATTGTATTCGGAGTCGCCCGCCAGTCAAGCGTTGGCTACTGCGCCATGCGAAAGACGATCGGCTTCCCTTCCCCGTCCTTCCCCTCGCTCCGCACCTCCATGCCCCGCTTCGTGATCGCCAGCTCGAACGCCTTCCCCGTGAACGGGTCGGTGGGCACGTCCAGCCCGTCAAGCGAATCCGGGTCGGCGCCCTTCGAGGCGCGGTGACGGGCGATCGTCACGAGCGCAATCAGGCCCGCGCGCTCCGCCTCCACCTGCGCCCGCTGCTCGTTCGTCCTCCCCAGCGCTGGGATCATCATCTTCGCGATGGCCCCCAGCGACTCCTGCCTGCCCTCGATCTCCGCGATCTTCGGCGCCGCCTCCACGTAGCTGCCGCGCATCGCCGCGCCCATCCCCGCGATGACCGTGTGGTAGTCCTCCCGCGACTTCTGCACGCACGCGCGAACCTTCTCGGGGTCGGCGAGGTCCGTCGGCTCCATGCCCCACTCCTTGCGGAACTTCTCCTGCGCCTCCTCTGAGCCCTTCCCCGAGGCCAGCTCCTCCATGCTGCCGTACTCCTGGAACATCCCGCCCGCATCCAAGATGCTCTTGGGATCCGCCGCGGAGAGGATCCGCTCCCACTCGATCGCGAAGCACGCCTTTTCCGACAGCAGGACCGCGCCCCAGTCGAAAGCGTAGGGGGGCAGCTTGCGCATCGCCTCGTCGATCCGCCCGAGCATCGCGTCGTCCAGCTTCCCCTCGCCCACGACCTGGATCAGCAGACGAACCTGCATCGAGAAGATCGCCTTCGCCACGAGGCCGTTGATGAGCGTCCCGTCGCGCCAGAGGTGGTCCGAGAAGCGCACGCCGCAGAGCAGGGCGTCGACGGCCTCGGCGGTCAGTCCCTGCGTCAGGAGCCTCCGCGCGTAGAGGACGTTCATCCGTGCGAGGGTCCGCGCCTTCGTGAGGTGGGGGAGCATCATCGCCGCCCCGTCCTCGTAGTCGAGGCCGAAGGAGCAGTCCGCCAGCTTCGACCCGCGGTGCATGGCCAGGACGGCGTTCCGGTTCTGATCCACGATCGCGGAGAGCGACTCGTCCCACGGCGCCTCCAGCGTGCAGACCTGACGGATCAGCGTCTCCGTCTTCTCGTCGCTCGGCCCGCCCACGAGGAGGTTGAAGGCCCTCCAGTAGACGAGCGCGGCGTTCTTGTTTTCGGGGGGCGTCCAGTCCTCCGCGGCCGCGAGCGTGCAGAGGGCGAGAACGAGGAAGAGGGTTCGGACCATGGCAACCTCCATCAACTCCTGGATTCCTTCGAAAGGTCCCCGAGCGTCTCGTCGGCCCCCTTGACGTCGGGCAGGAGGCGACGCGCGTCGTCGTCGAGGGCCCGATCGAGGGCGTCGGGGTCCTTCGAGGCGAGCGCGCGCATCCGGCCCAGCGTCGGGGAGGGGGCCGGCCGCCTGACCTCGACCTTCGGGGGATCGGGCGGCTTCGGGGGCGCAGGAGGGGGCGTCGACGAGCTCGACCACATCCACCAGAGCGCCACGAGGGCGACGAGGACTCCTGCGCCGATCCCGTACCAGCGCCCCCGGCCCGCTCCGCGGGCGCCCCGCTCCGGCATGGGCCGCGGGGGACGAGGCTGGAACCGCCTCAGGTAGCCCTCGAACTCGGCGTCTGTGGTCATGGCTCACTCCGCCCAACGGGCCAGGCGTTCCCGCAGCTTCTCCAGCGCGTACCGGTGCCGGGAGGCCGCCGTGTTCGGGGGGATGCCGAGCAGGTCCCCGACCTGATCGAACGTCATTTCCCCCCAGGTCCTCAGGACGACCACCTCGCGCTGCTCGTCGGGGAGCGTGGAGAGCGCCTCTTCGAGCGCCCCACGCGCCTCGTCGAGCCCCGCAGGGGCCGCGAACATCGGCATGGCCTCTCGACGCGCGCGCTCGCGGACCTCGCCCCGTCTCGCGTTCAGCGCGGCGTTCCGCACCGAGCGGTAGAGATAGGGGCGCGCGTCCTCGGGCATGGCGACCTCGCCGGAGAGGAACTTCAGGAACACCTGGTGGAGGGCATCCTCCGCGGACGACACATCCGGGACGATCGACCTCGCGTACAGGAGGAGCGCCGGCCCAAGCTCCTGGTACAGCGCCTGGACCCGCGTTCTCATGTCCGTGGTCATCTCGCCCTCCGCCTCCTCCACACCGAGGGGCGCGGGATTCGTCTACGGAATCCGGATTTCCCTCGCGACGAGGCGGTCCTTCTCGCGGCGACTCAACTTCTTGATGGCATGTTCCTTGCGGAGGGCCGCGGATCGACCTCGCGTACGATGGGACCAGCGGAGGCGGACGGGTCGGCGGGAGCGCGTGTATCGGGCGCCTCGGCCGTCGTTGTGGGCCTCGACGCGCGCCTGGAGGTCGTTCGTCACGCCCGTGTAGAGCGTGCGGTCGCGGCACTCGACGATGTAGATGTACCAGGGCATCAGGCGCCAATGATCTCGAGGCCCTCCGCGGGGACACGCTCGAAGCCGGGCCGCAGGCGGGGGGCCTTGTCGACGAACTTGCACGCCTGCGCCAGGACGACCACGGGGAGCCTCGCCTTTCGGATCGCCTCCGACGTCCCTTTCGCGTTGATGATGCTGCCATCGGGCAGGACGGCGTCCGCGCCGAGGAGCAGGACCCCATGGCTGGGCGCCTGGTCGGAGAGGTTTGCCTCCACGCCGATCGCACGGAGGCGGGCGAGGAGGCGTTCCCCATGCCCGTCGTCGTCGCGAAGGATGGTGACGGGCTGCTCCAGGGTCTCCAGGAGGCGCAGCACCGTGGAGCTGTAGCCATAGGTCGTCAGCGAAGCCAGGGTCTCGAGTCGCTCCAGGGCCTCGTCGAGCAGGCTCTCGTCGTCCAACTCGAGCTCAGCGAGCGTGTCCTCCGGCGTGGCGCCCGAGTCGAGCTCGTCGCGAAGCCAGGCCAGGGGGGCCATCGGATGCGCCGCGGCCAGCCGGCGTGCCCCCGCCCGACCGAAGCCTCGCAGGCCGACCTCGCGGGCCTCCTGGGCGTGCTCCAGGAAGCGCCTCGCGATCTCCATCGCGCCGCTCCGCCGGTCCAACACCAGGTCCCTCAGCCTCGCCTGGAACCACCTCGTCCAGCCCCCGCATGCGCTCTCCAGGGCCTCTTCCAGCCGCGGGACGACCTGCGCCTGGCGAAGGAACGAGGGAGGGACCCACGCGCACTCGATGTTCTCCCAGTCGAGGCGCGGTTCGACGCCATCCGCGAGGTGGAAGAGGAAGGGACGGACGCGCCACTCGCGACGGTGCTTTGGATCGACCCCGGCAACCTCGTTCCCGGAGTGGACGAGGCGGAGCGATTTGGGCTCGATGCCGGTTTCCTCCAGGATCTCCTGCTTCACCTGCCGAAGCGCCGCGCGGCCCGGTCCGCATTCGATGAGCGTGCGGAGCCACCGCACCGGCCAGTCGAGGTAGCCGCTCACGCCGGACCACGAGCCACGATGAGTCCCGACCTCCTGGCCGCGCAGCACGAGCAATGCCTGCCCATTCCGCTCGAGGAATGCAGTCACCACCCAGACGGGCATCAGCCGCTTCACGCCGTACAGGCGGAGTTGCCAGCAGGCGAGGAGGACGTCGGGGGCAAGCTGGTCCCAGGGGAGCTTTCCGGCGGCGAAGGCGCGCCTCGCGAGCGTTGCGCTGCGGGCCTGGTCGATGGGGGAGAGGGCGAGGTCGCCGCGATGGCGGCCTCCACGAGGGGCGACGAGGAAGCGGGCGCGGCGCTGCAGCTCGGCGAGGTCGCGCTCCGGGTCCTCGTAGTAGCGCGGGGCGAGGGCGCGCTCGTGGGTGTCGTGGCCGACGATGAACGTCGCGCTCCCGAGCGCGCGGGCCTTCTCGAGAAACCGGCCGTGCGTCGAGACGCCAATCGCGACGCGCGGGTCGTCGGCGAAGTGGAGGGCGAGGATTGCGAGCCTGTCGGCGAGCGGGGCGACGTGCGCGGGCTTGTCGATCGTGTCGAGGTCGAGCAGGACGAGCACGGGCCCCGTCACGCGGCGCTTCGCGGCGCGGAGGATTGCCTCATGCGCGAGCGTCCACGGGTCGAAGGAGCCAGGGTAGACTGCCCCGAGGTCGCCCTTCGGCCCCCGCCAGACGTGGACGTGGGGCCTCGTGGTCCGCCTGCAGCGCCGCAGGAACTGCCTCGCCTCCTCGACGAGGGGCGGCACGCGGTGGATGACGTCAGGAACTGTCAGCTCGTTCACGCAGGCACTGTATTCGCGGACGGCCCCGCAAACAACGATCGCGCGCGTGGCGGATTGCGTGTGGCGGAGCTGTGTGCTAGATTGCCGGGCATGAAGACCATGAGCCCACCCGTACCACCGCAGGTCGCTAAGCGGCTGTTCACATTCGCCGAGTACCACGAAATGGTCCGTGCGGGCATCCTCCGTGAGGCCGACCGACTCGAGCTCGTTCACGGGGAAATTCTCACGATGCCTCCTATCGGCAACGAACACGGGGGCTGCACAGACCGCCTCACCAGGCGCCTCACCTCCATTCCAGAACGTCGCGCCCAGGTGCGAATCCAGGGGGCGGTGGAACTGGCAGAGCACGAGGAACCCCGGCCCGACGTCTCGCTGCTCAAACACCGCGCGGACTACTACTCGAAGCGGGCGCCGGGACCGCAGGACACGCTCCTGGCCATCGAGGTCTCGGATACCACGCTGGAGTTCGACCGCAAGCCGAAGATGCCTCTCTACGCGTCCAGGGGCATCCCTGAGAGCTGGATCGTGAACATCCCCGAGGAGGTCATCGAGGTCTACCGCAAGCCGTCCCGCCGGGGCTACCGCGAGAAGAAGGTCTACCGCCGCGGCGACTCCCTCTCGCCGCTCGCGTTCCCCGACTTCTCCCTCCGCGTCGACGACGTCCTCGGCCCGAAGTAGGATCGCCGCCGGCATCCGGCCGGCAGGAGAACGCGTGAGCGTCTTCGAGGTCTCAACGTCGTGGCTGAGCCTGAAGCCGAGGGTGTACGGCGACGACGACGCGCTCTGCTGCGAGACGAGCATCTTCGCACAGTTGGCCACGCTCCTCGCCTACCATCGCCGGGTGGTAGTCGATCGCGAGAAGCGCGTGGTGCAAGTGGACGAGCGCTCCTGGTGGTGGCGCCAGTCGAGCTTGGAGATCCCGTTCAGCCGCGTCTGCCACATCGAGTACGAGTTCGACTCGCTCCCCACGGCCTTTGCGGGAGTGGTCGCCGCCGACTCCGTGGAGCGGTTCACGGTCTCGCTCGTCCTGCGCAATCCTGAGGAGATGGTCCGGCTCGCCACGTTCGATGGGGAGGGGTCCACGATCACGGCGGGACTCGGCGTTCTTGCGGGGGACACGCTGTTCGAGCTCTGCGGCGACCAGGGCAACGCATCCCGCATGTTTGTCGCCGCACTGAAGCGCCTCCTCGGCGTGCCGATCGGCCTGCCGGTCCCCCGGGTCGCCGATGAGCGCGGCGTGCGATACCGCTGCGCCGCCTGCGGCCAGCCCTCCCCACCCCGACGGAGGAAGTGCCAGTACTGCGGTGGGGCCGTGGCGGAGGAGCCCGCGGCGAGCACCGAGAGGGGGACGCCATGACGCGTGGATTCTACGCCAGGGACGCAGGGTCGGCCGAGACGATGCGCGCCAGCCTGGTGGAGGCGGGCATCCAGGTCGAACCCGTCGCTGAGGTCGATCTCCTCCACGAGGGGCTCTCGCTCGTCTCGCGCAAGGCGTTCCGTGTGGCCGTGGCCGAGGCCGATCAGGAGCATGCGACCCAGGTGCTCGGGGATCGGGCCGCGCGGCTGCTCGACTGGGCAGAGGACCTGTCACACCTCAGTCCGCTACCCCCGATTTCGCAGGACCGCGCCCCGGCGCCGGCGCCCGCCCCTCCACTCGGGCGCCGGCAGGCCTGGGAGTCTGATCCGGCGAGCTGGTCCGACGACCTTTTCTCCGGGGACGAGGGCCTCTCCGAATCGGTCCTGGCATGGCTCGAATCGTCCGCCGTCCCGACCGCATCGCAAATCGGGAAGGCCCTGGAGCGGGCGATCCGCGCAGATCGGGAGGACCTCGTCTGGCCGCTCTGCCGATTCCTGAAGCCGGTCGTGGTGGACTCTCTCGAGAGAGGCCGCCTCGAATCCCATGTGAAGGAGCTGGTTCACACCATGTTCGAGGCCTCGTCGCCGGGTGTCGCGAAGATGCTCGAGGACCTCGTCGAGCTGGCGTGGGACCCCTCGTCCTCGGCCCGGAGAAACTTCTGCCTCGCGGCCGGGCAGCTCTCCGCGGACCCTCTCCTGCCGCCGCTCGTCTCGCTCCTCGACGATCCCGACGAAGATGTGCGCTACGAGGCCTCCGGGGCACTTTACGGACTCGTCCACCTGGACTTCGACTACGACTCCGAGGCGCCCGCCGAGGAGCGCGCCCTCGCCGTCGCCCGCTGGAAGGAGTGGCTCGCCAAACGGTACGGGGAGAGCACGTGGTCCACCTAGTTCGCGCGCTGCTCGCGGCCCTCCTCGTCGGCGTCGTCGGCTGCAACGGCGCGCCGCCGAAGCCGCCCGTGCCGCCGGAACCCGTGGGGGCGACACGCACCGCGATGTACGGGGCCGGAGCGTCCCAGGCCCACGACGCCGTCGTCGGGGCCCTCCAGGGGCTGGGAGAGAAGCTCGAGGAGGACCGAGGCGACGGAAGGTTCGTGCAGTCCATCTCCGGAGAGCGGCCGGACCGATCGAGGATCCGCACCCGCGTGTGGATCAGCGCGCAGCCCGAGGGAGGGACGCGCGTCACCGTGCGGCGATCGGTCGTGAAGCTGGTCAGAGGTCAGGAGGTGGAGTGGACCTCCCTGCCAACGCTACCCGAGGCGGGGGACGAGGTACTCGCATCCCTCGATCGCCGTCTCGAACGAGCCTCCGGACCGCGTCGCTAGCATCACAACGATCGATCACAACCCCGCGGAGAGAAGTGGCCGGAGGCGTGTTGCAAGTCCATTTCAAATAGCAAATAGCAAATTTGGCATCTCAAATCGATCCCCGACACCATGCGCGGAGTGCCGCGGTCCGTCGATGTCCGATTTGAGATGCCAAATTTGCTATTTGCTATTTGAAATGGACTCGCGAGTCCAGGCCGAGCACGGCCAGCGCCGCTGACACGCCGCTCCGCACCGCCCCCTCCATCGTGGCCGGCCAGCCCGTGTCCGTCCAGGCCCCCGCCAGGAACAGGTTCGCGATCGGCGTCCGTGCCGTCGGCCTGAGGGCCGCCGTTCCGGGGACCGCCGAGAACGTCGCTGCTGCCTCCTTCACCACGACCGAGTGCCGGATCTGAGCTTCCCTCGCCGCAGGGAGATAACGACGCAGCTCCTCGAGCGTCCTCCGTACGACCTCCTCCTGCGAAAGGACGATCCACTCCCTCGCCGCGCTGATGGTCACGCTCAGGTACGCCCCGCCGCTCCCGCGCAGGATCCGCGACTTGTTGAATACCCAGTGGATCGGCCCGTCCAGCAGCCCGACGAACTCGTGCACGAGCACGTCGCGGTCGAGCCAGAGGTGCACGTTCAGGATCGGCGAGGGGGCGAGCGCCGCCGCGTGCGAGAACGGGGGCCGGGCCCGCCACGCCTCGGGCATCACGCGCGCGACCTCGTCGAACGGAAGCGCAATGACGTACGCCTCCGCCGTCACCTTGTGACCGGCGGCCGTGCGGAGGCCTGTCACCCGGTCGCCGTCCACCTGGACCTCGACCACCCGCTCGCCGAAGCGGAAGGAGCCTCCCCGCGACTCGACGGACTTCTGCGCCGCCTCCGAGAAGACGCTCGACAGCCCGACCCGCGCAAACCCGATGTTCGCGTCCGTCGTCCCGCGCATCAGTCCATCCTGGTACACCATGATCGCGAGCGACGCGCTGACGCGCGAGACCTCCTCGTTCAGCGTCGACACGACGAAGTGGTTCCAGAACCGCCTGATCGCAACCGGCGTCTGCCCGTTCTCCTCCAGCCACGACTGGAAGGTCCTCGCGTCGAGCGCAGCACGCTCCTCGGCGCCGATCTTCTGGATGCGGCGCAGCCCCCTGAGGATTCCGATCTTGTCTCCCATCGTCAGGTGCGAGAGCCAGAGAAACGGCCCCAGGATGTGGAAGGGAGAGGGGAGCGGCCACGCGGCGAGCGTCGACTCCTGGCCGCCAGGCAGGAGGTACGTCGCGCGCAACCGCCGCTGCAGGAAGACGCGGTCCTCGACGCCGAGGCGGCGCAGGAAGGCGAGGAACTCGTTGCAGCACCCGAGGAAGACGTGCTGGCCGTTGTCGCACTCGTCCCCCATGACCCGGTCGCGGAACGAGTAGACCCTTCCGCCGACGAACGGGCGCTGCTCGAGGAGCGTCACGCGCGCGCCCCGCTCCGCCAGCGCACAGGCGGCCGCGACGCCCGCCAGGCCGCCCCCGACGACGGCGACCTCCATCGCTACGCCTTCCCGTTCAGGAGGGAGCCGATCCAGACGCCCAGCGCGACTCGGACCTTCTGCAGCTTCGACAGCTCCACGCGCCGCTCCAGGACGGGGTACCCCTCGCGCTCGATGGCGTCCAGCGTGCGGCCGTAGATGGCCTGCAGGAATCGCGGGTACTTGCGCGAGGCCCTCGGAAGAAAGGCGTAGAGCGCGCGGCTCCGCTCGAAGTACTCGCGGGCCCGCTCGGTCTGTCGCGCCATGAGCCTGCGGAACGCGTCGGTCGCCTCCGAGCGCAGCACCTGGTCCTCGGGGACGCCGAACCGCGCCAGCTCGTCCTGCGGGAGGTAGATCCGCCCCCGGTCGGCGTCCTCCTTCACGTCGCGGATGATGTTCACGAGCTGCATCGCGATCCCCAGGTCCTCCGCGGGCCCCTTCGCCTCCGGCGAGGAGAAGCCGAAGATGTGGAGGCACATGAGTCCCACGAGCGACGCCACGCCGTGGCAGTACTCGCGCAGCTCCCCGAACGTCGCGTAGCGCATCCGCTCCATATCCATGCGGAACGCCTCGAGGTGGCCGTGGAAGTACTCCTGCGGGATGCCGTACCGCTCCTTCGCGTCCATGAGCGCGGCGAAGATCGGCCCCTCGGGGCGGCCGGCGAGGGCGTCCACGAGCTGCGTCCTCAGCGCGTCGAGCGCCTCGCGCTTCCGCTCGGGCGTCTCCGGCTCGTCGACGGCGTCGTCGCAGGCGCGGCAGAAGGCGTAGACGGCGCACATCGCCCCGCGGGCCTCCTTCGGGAGGAGGAGGAGCCCGTACGCGAAGTTCTTCGCGCGCTCGCGCGTCACGCGCGTGCAGTGTTCGTATGACTCGGCCGTAGTCTGTGGCATCGCGTGAGCTGCCTTCACCGCAGAGACGCAGAGCACGCAGAGGAGCGCAGAGAAGTCTCTGCGCTCCTCTGCGTCCTCTGCGCCTCTGCGGTGAACTTCCTTTCCATCACATCCCGAGGAGGAGTCGGAGGGTCTCGCCGAGCATCAGGCGGACCTTCTTTCCTTTCGACACGGTCGGGCGGCGGCGGTAGACGTCGTACCCGTTCGCCTCGATCCCGTCCAGGAGGGCCGAACCGCCGCGCGTGAAGAGCCTGACGTCCATCCTCACCTGGCCCTCCAGGCGGTCGACGAGCGCGAGGCCGTTCGCGAAGATCTCGCGCGTCCGCGCGATCTCGAACTTCATCAGCTCCACGAAGGCGGGATTCACGATCTGCGCGGCGATCTCCTCCTCGCGGTACCCGAAGCGCCTCAGGTCCTCCTGAGGCAGGTAGACGCGGCCCTTTCCCCAGTCGATGCCGACGTCCTGCCAGAAGTTCGTGAGCTGGAGTGCGGTACAGGTGAAGTCGGAGAGCCGCTGCAAATCGGGGTCGCGGTACCCGCTGCAGTAGAGGAAGAGCCGCCCGCAGGGGTTGGCGCTGTGGTCGCAGTAGAAGGCCAGCTCGTCGTACGTCTCGAACCGCGTCTTCTCCTGGTCCATGCGGTTGGCGTGGATCAGCTTGAGGAACGGCTCGGGCGGGATCTGGCACTTCTGCGCGGTGTCCTGGACGGCGAGGAGCATCGGGTGGAGGGGGGTGCCGTCGTACATCCTCCTGACGTCCTGCTCGAGGTTGTAGAGGTAGGTAAGGCGGTTCGGCCCCTCGACCTCGTCGCCGAGGTCGTCGACGTAGCGGCTGTAGGCATACATCGCGTAGACGTGCCTGCGGACGGCCTTGGGGAGGAGCCAGGAGCCGACGGAGAAATTCTCGTAGTGCGACGTCGCGAGACGCTCGCACTGGGCGTAGGACTCGTCGAGGCTCACCGGCGGCCCGAGGCCGGGCAGGACGAAGGGCTGGGACATGTCCGCTCCCCGCGAAGGGGCGGCATCTTATCCCTTTGCGTGAGCGCACGTCAATACGGGCTCAGTGGATGAGGGCGAACTCGTAGCGGCCCGGACCTGGGAGGGAAAGCACGCTCGCCGTGGACCCCCCCTCGTGGACCTGGCGCACGGTTGCCGTGGAGCCCTCGGCGGGCTGGAGCATCGCGCCCACGACGACGACCTCCTGCGCGCGGGCGCCCTCGGGGAGGGTGAAGGAGAGCTTGCCGATGTCGAGCTGCACGTTGCGGAGGCCGGGGAGGTGGACCACGCGCAGGCCCCCGAGGCTCGTCTGGACGAGATCGGGGTTGCGGCCCTCCAGGAAGGCCTGGAGCATGAGGAGCGGAGCGGGGTTGATCGTCGGCCCCGCCCGCTGCTGGGCCCGCAGGTAGAAGACGTCGGGGAAGCAGCCGGCCTTCGCGCCGTCAGGGTACTGCTGCTGCATCCCCGAGAGCGTGATGCCATCCGCGAGCTTCTTCCAGGGCCCGTCGGGGACGTGCGGCGCGAGGCGGTAGAGGCTCCAGGCGTAGACGAGGCCGCACCACTGCACGGGCGTCCCGAACCAGACGGGGGCCTGCCAGTTCGTCGCGCCGAAGACCGGGATCGTCGCGTAGGGCATGACGGGCAGGTCGCCCCAGAGGTAGACGAACGGGACTCCGGTCCAGGCCCAGCGGACGGCGCTATCGAGGTACGCGCGGTCCTCGGTCAGCTCGTAGGCAAGGACGAAGGCCTCCACGGCCTGGGCGGAGGCGAGGATGTCGGGGGTGTGGAGGGGGACCTCCCACGTCTGCGCCCCGCGGGGGACTTCGAAGCGATCGAGGCGGGCGAGGGCCTTCTTCGCGGCCTCCAGGTGGGGCGTGCTGCCCTGGAGGCGGACGCAGCGGAGGAGCTGGATCACGCGCGGCGCGCAGATGCCGAGCGCGGTGTCCTCGAAATGGCCCCGCGCGTACTTCCCCTCGTACTTCCACGAGCCGTCCTCGCGCATCTCGGCGACCGCGGCGTCCGCGGCGGTCTTGAGCCCGGAGAGGGCCTCCGCGGTGCCCCCCAGGCGCAGCGTGACGCCCTCGGGCCTTACGTGCGAGATCCCCGAGAGGAGGCGCTGGGCGGGGGGGATGCGCTCGAGGACCTCGTGGGCGCGCGCCCTCAGACTCTCGGCGAGTTCCGCCGGCGCGCCGTCGGCGTACAGGTCGAGGAGGTAGCAGACGTCGGCTGCGGGGGAGCGGCCCCAATTCGGCTCCAGGCAATGCCCCCAGCCCTTCACGCCGTCGTCGTAGAGCGGGCCGTTCAGGAACGCCGCGAGCGACAGCGCGGCCTGCTCCGTCCTCGCCCTCGGCGCCTTCGGCAGGTCCGGCAGCCCACGGTGCCTGACGAAGTGGCGCACGGCGTCTGCTACGTCGTCGCCGGGGAGGGCGAAGAGGGTGAAATCGAACGAACTCCCTGACCACTCGTCGCCTGGAAGAGGTGCGAGCGCGCGAAGGCGATTCTCGGGCGTTCCAACGGGGACGGGCGGATGGAACAAGCCGAGGAGCGAGGCGTCCATGCCCTCCCATCGATCGGGGACGTCGAAGAGGGGAGAAACTGGAGCCGCGGCGTCCCACATCAGGCCCGAGACGGTCCCGCCCCCGGCGACGGCCACGATGGGTGCCGTGACCTTCAGGCGATCGGGCGCGAGGCGAACGTGATCCGGCCCCTCGCAGTCCAGCGTGGAGGAGGAGACCTCCGCTGGACCGAGGTACTCGAGGCCTGGAAGGAGGGCCCCGCGGTGACGGGCGCCGTACGCGCCGTCGCCTGCTCGGTAGCGGACGATCGAGAGGTGGCGGAGGAGCGGGGCAGGAGCAGGAGGCCCGCCGGCAATGGCGCGCGAGCGTACATGAACGGCGAACCCAGCTCCCCCCGCACGGACCTCGACGTCGGTCAGCAGGTTGGGCAAGCGGACTTCCCCGCGGACGCATTCGCTCCTCGGCTCCCAAGTCCCCCAAGCTCCGGGCTCGGGATCCTCCCCCTCGAGCAGGGTTGCGAGGCCGAGGTCACCCGTGCCCGCCAGCGTCCAGGCGTCTCCCTGCCGCACATAGAGGAAGAAGCCGCACCCGGCGCACAGGATCGCCGCGTCCCCGCTCGTCAGATACGCGTCGTTCTCGCCCAGAGGACCGCGGACCTCGGTCGGCGCGAAGGACTCGGGGGGCACGGCCAGGGGCACCGTGCGCCACTCCCCGCCGATCCAGACCGACGCGGGCCAGACCCCGATCTCGGTGACGCGCACGGACCACTCCGCGCGCCCCTTGTCTCCCGCCTTCGCGAGTCCGAGGTCTGGCTCGGGTGCGCCCTGCTCGATCCGAGCCACGGGCGGCAGGTGCAGCTTGGTGGCGGGCGGCGCCGCGGCGGCATCAAACGACTCGGTCGCCCGGGCCTCCAGGACGACCTGGAAGGTGTCCCGGCCCTTGCGCGTGACGTGGACCTCGCCGTCGACGGGGGGAGGGGGCGTCCGGACCACGCGAACGGCTACCAGCCGCACGTCGGCGACCTGCTCGCACGGATCCAAGCGTAGTTGAAGGACCTTCCCCGTCCAGCCGGGGTGCTCGCCGACGGGGAGGCGGACGGTGACGACCTCGCCGGGGCGGTCGACCTGGAAGCGGAGGCTGCGCTCCTCGGCATACCACGCGCCCCCGGTGGCCTTCCAGAAGACCTGGGCGCCGCCGCCGGTCGAGACGGAGAGCTCGAGCTCCAGCTCATCCTGCGGGGACGCAGCGTGCTCGAACGAGGGGGACTCGAGGTAGGGGTCCTCGCCGCGGGAGTGGAAGCGGAGGCCGTCGGCGGAGGGACTCCATGCCTCGATCTGGTTCAGGGCCTTCCAGCCGTGGGCGCGTGCGTCGCGAAAATCCCAAGCAGGCGCGTCGGCGAGGAGGTGGGGCGCCAAATGGAGAAGAGCTGCAGCGACGAGGAGGTGAGCTCGCATTGCGTGCCCTGAAGCCACTCGGTGACCAGCTCAGGTTCGTACTCGTGCTCGTACTCGTACTCGATCCGGGACTGGCAGCACCTTCGAGTACGAGTACGAGCACGAGCACGAGTACGAGCGCGAGTACGGACCCGAGCACGCCACCGACGGCGCAGAACGCTTCCTACTTCTTGGTCTTCGTGAGCAACCTTTCAATCTCCTCGATATCGCGCTCCTCGTCCTTCGCGATGTGCTCCGCCGTCTCCCTCAGGACGAGGTGATCGAGCGGCACCTCCTTGTACAGCTTGAGGTACCTCTTGTGAGCCTCGTGCTCCAGCGCCAGCATCTTCTCGAGGAACTTCTTCGGGTCCTGATCGACCGGAACGTCCGCCACCCTCGTCGTCGGAAGTCCCCCCAGCGCGACGATCCGCTGGCGCAGTTCTCCCGCGTGCTTCAGCTCGTCCGCGCTCATCCCCACGAAGATCCCCTCCCAGTACGGCGCATGGTCGCCAACCAGCATCGAGGCCGTCGTCACGTATCCGACGTACGCGGCGTACTCGAGCGAGAGGAGGTGGTTCAGGTCGGCGATGACTTTGGCCTTGTCCAAGGGACCCCCCTAGATGCGAATCGGGCTCGTCAGCGTGCCGCCCAGGCCCCGTCGCCCAGGCGAGCGGCGAATCATACAGTCCCTATCCCCTTCCCGCAAACTTCCATTGCGGTACAAGTTGCCTCGCCCCTCCGGCCGATGTCTGCGGGTAGCGAGGAGAGTAGAGCGAGGAGGGATCCTCCGGCCGAGGTCACTCTTTGCTCTCCCTCTTCGCGACACGGAGGTCCCCATGCGCGCAGGGAGGCTCGCCGTCGCGCTCGCCGCCGCGATCGCGATCGCCCGAGCGGAGGCGCCCGGCCCTGGCGGCCCCCTCTACCTCGAAGAGAACCCCGCCGCCGAGAGGCTCCTCGAGGAGGCGCGGCGCGCCGAGGGAGAGGGGAGGGGGCCCGAGGCGATCGAGGCCTGGGCCCGACTCGGTTCCCTCCACCCCGAGGCCCTCTGCGAGGTCGAGCCCGGCCTCTGGAGGTGCGCCGAGGAGGTCGCCAGCGAGCGCCTCCAGGCCCTTCCGGCGGACCAGGCCCAGCTCGGCCAGGCGGCACGGGCGCGCTCCAGCGGCAGCCCGCTCGAGTCCGCGCGCCGCGCCCTGGGAGGCGGCCGCCCCGGTGAGGCCCTCCGCCTCCTCTCCCGAGACCCGTGGGGCGGCCCCGAGGAGACCCTCCTCGCCGCGAGGGCGGCCCTCGCCCTCGGTGACGACGCCCGCGCCACGGCGATCGCCGAGCGCGCCGATGGCGACCCCTCGCCCATCCTCCTCGGCGACCGCGAGATGCCCCTCGGAGAGGCGGTCCGAGCCCTCCTCGCCCGAGTCGCACCCCCGTCGGCCGCGGCCGGGTGGCCCATCGCCCCGGCCATTCGAGATATCCCCCCGATCGAGGGCCCCCTCGTCTGCTGGAAGGAGATCGACCTCGCCTCTCCCCGCCGCGAGCGCGAGGCGGACCTCCGCGACCGCGTCCTCGCGGCGCAGACCGCCGCGGGAGGGTCCCCCTCCTTTGCCCCCGCCGTCTCGGACGGCGTCCTCGTCCTGCGCGACCTGGAGTCCCTCGTCGCCGTCGACCTCGCGGACGGGAAGACGAGGTGGACCCATCGCGACAGCCCCGTCCGCTGCCCGGTCCACCTCACGAGCGGGAGGATCAGCGGGCGGCCGGCGTGCTCGCTCTGGGGTCCCGTCGTCTCGGGCGATCGCGTCTTCTTCGCCGCAGAGTCGGGGAACGGCAGGGTGCGGCTCCGCGCCGTCTCCCTCTCCGACGGGTCGACCCTCTTCGACGTGGCGCCGCCCGAAGGAGCCACCCTCGCCGCCGCGCCGCTCCCGAGGGGCGGCATGGTCTACCTCGTGCTTGCAACGCTCGGCGCGGAGGAGCAGTACCGGCTCGTGGCCGTCGACGCATCGAGCGGCCGAGTGCTCTGGTCGAGCTTCCTCTATGCCTTGCTGGGCGGCCCCTCGCACCTCTTCGACTGGGCCCTGGGCGCCTCGTCGATCGGCGCGATCGCCGAGGCGGGCGGCACGATCTTCGTCTCCTCGAACGCGGGTGTCGTCGTCGCGATCGACCGCACCGACGGCCGCGTGCTCTGGGTCCGCCGCTACGAGACCGTCCCCGCGTCCGAGGCGCGCGTCGCCATCGATGACGGCCTCCTCGGGTGGGGCGCCAACCCGGTCGTCGTCGACGGCGAGCGGCTCCTCGTCGCGCCGATGGACGGCGAGGCCCTCCTCGTCCTACGCCGCGCCGACGGGAAACTCCTGGGCCAGGTCCCGCGCCGAGGCCGCCGGGCGCTCCTCGGCGTGACCGGCGACCTCGCCTACGTCGCGGGGAGCGAGGTCGCGTGCGTCGACCTGACGACGGGGGAGGACCGCTGGCGCCGCCCGCTGGAGGGCCGCCCGTTCGGGAGGGGCTTCGTGACGCCAACGGGCGTCTACCACGCCACGGACCGCGCGCTGGTCTGCCTCCGCCCCGAGGACGGCGAGCTCGTCTGGGGCCCGTGCACCTGGCCGGCGGCCGGCGCCGGCGACGGGACGCTCCTCCCGGCGGGGAGCGGCATCCTCTGCGCGTCGGGGACGCGCCTCACGCTTGCGGTGCCGCGGCGCGTCTACGACCGGGACTGGCAAGGCCAGCTTGCTGGCATGGCCTCCCGCCTGGGCCGCGCGCCCGAGGAGGGCGACATGCTCCTCGCGCGCGGAGAGGCGTACGAGAAGGCCGGTTACCAGGAGGAGGCCCTCGCGGACTACTTGGCCGTGGCGGCGAGGGAGCCATCCCACGAGCGCGCTCGGCGGGCGCGCGAGCGCTCGTACGGGCTCCTCTCGGGCCGCGCGGGGCGGCTCGAGGGCGAGGGGCGGCTCCAGGAGTCGCTCACGGCGTGGCGCGAGGCGTTGGACGTCGCGGGGGACTGCGCGGCCCTGGCGCGCACGAGGATCGCGGGGCTGCTCGATCGCACGGGAGACCTCGCGGGGGCCCTCGCGGCGTGGCAGGAGGTCCTGGAGCGCCACGCGACGACGGTGATCGAGGGGGAGGACGTCAGGCTCTCCGGCCGCGCCCTGGCGCGATCGAACATCGCGGGGCTGCGGGTCCGCCTCGGGTTGCCGGCGGAGGTCTCCGGACGTCGCCCCGCGCCGACCAGCAAGCTGGCCCTGCCAGGCCGCGTGAGCGAGGCGGCCGCGTGGGACCGCCTGAGCGAACGCGCGCCGATCCTGGCCGACGGGGGGTGGCCCTGGGCCGACGCGTCGGGGGAGCCCGCCGGCGAGGCGGTCGAGGCACTTTCACTGCTCCCCGTGGAGGGAGAGGTCGTCGTTCGCCGCGGGAGGACGGTCGCTTGCCTCGAGGCGGACGGCCCCAAAGTCCGGTGGATGAGCCGCCTCTCGACGGACGGCGATCCGCTCGTCGCGCGCCAGGACGACGTCGTCTTCCTGCAGGAACCCAGGCGACTTGCGGCGCTCGACCTCGCGAGCGGGAAGCTCCGCTGGGAGGCCGAGCCGCCCGCGGGAGACTCCCTCGGCGGCCCGTGGCCACGCGGCGGGAGGGTCCTCGTCGCTGTGGCGACGCCTGGCGGGGCCAGCTTGCTGGGCGGCGGGGCGGTCCTCCTGACGTGCCTTGGCGCGGCGGACGGAAGTGTCGTCTGGGAGACGGCGGTCCCTGGATCGACAGCCACGCGCCTCGAGGTGACGGACGAGGAGGTGGTCCTCGTCGACGTGGCCACGTCGCGCCTGACGGTGGTCGAGCTGGGGGACGGCACGGAGCGGCTGACGCGGTCTGGCAAGGCGTTCCTGGCAGCGGGAGGCCCCGTCGACGCATGGGGGCTTGCCGGCGGGTGCGCGGTCGTGCTCTCAGGGGGCGTGCGCCTGACGGCGTGGGACCTGGCGACGGGCGAGTTGCGCTGGGAGTCTCGCGCGCCCGCGAAGGTGCAGGCATTTGCGGCCTCGGAGGCGGGCATCGCGCTGGCGCTCGCGGGCGGGCGGGTCATCGTCCACGAGACCACGCTTGGCGTGCACGCCCTGGACCGCACGCTCGACGTGGAGCCCTCGCTCGCGGCGTGGTTCGGCGAGGTGCTGGCGATCGCGGGAGACTGTCAGGGCCAGCTTGCTGGAGGGGAGGGACGCTCGCGCATCGTGCGGCTGCGGCGCGAGGAGGACGGGAGCTTCGCGGAGGCCCCTGGCGTCGACCTCGGGGAGGCGCTCCCCGTGGCCTCCTTCTATCTGATGGACGGCTGCGCGGTGGTGGAGTCCCCCTGCGGTGGCGCGATCGACGGCGCGGCGACGCTGACGGCGTGGCAACTGGGGGACAGCGAGGTCCTCTGGCAGCAGACCTTCCCGCTCGCCTCGGGCGAGCGCCTCACCTGGCGCCTGGTCCGCGGCGCCCTCGTCGAGGAGTCCCACGGCGTCGTCCGCCTCTTCTCCCCGGTCGAGGAGAGGTGAGTCGCTGGTCCGGCGGGACCTACGGCGGGTCCCCTTCCCGGCGGATGCGGTCGAAGAGCTCGACGAGGTCGGGGCGGTGCGCCAGGAGCAGATCGCGGACGACCTCTGCGGAGGCCCGATCGCCGAGGAGGTCGAGGATGTCGTCGCGGTCGCGCCTCCCCTTGCGAGTGCCCTTGCGCTCGGCGTACGCCTTGACCTTCATCGCCACCAGGTGGTTCGGCTGGACCACGCGAAGCTGCCAACGCTTGTAGCGTCCCACGACGAAATGAGCCAGGGCGTCGCGGTCCAGAGGACTGCGTGCCAGCCGAACGTCGAGGAGCAGCTCGGTCCCCGGAATGTTGTAGCAATAGGTGTCCTCGACCGTAGCGGTGGAGTCGGCATTTTCCTGGTGGAGGAAGCGACGCATCGCGTCCCAATGGGCCTCGTCGATCATGACATCAAGGTCCATGGTCGGACGGTCACGGAGGTAGGCACGGACGGCCACGCCCCCGATGAGCGCGAAGGTCTCTCCCTGGAGGAAAGCGGCGAAGCGCTCGAGGAAGGGACCGGCGTCTCCTTCTCGAGTCGGGCGTTCGGCGACGCGATCCGCCAGCTCGATGACGGCGTTGTGCGACATCTCGAGGAGCGTGAGCTCCAGGTGCTTCGGCTGCGCGAGGCTCGATAGGTCCTGCTCCATGACGGAATCGAACCACGATGCGGCCGGCACGTCAAGCCGGTGAGAATGGGCGCCCGACGGGAACCAACCAGGCCGCGCCGGCGTCGAAGGGGCCTCGTTTTCACCATTCAGCAGGAGCCCCACCATGAAGACCGCGACGATTCCAGCCCTCCTTTTCCTCGCTTGTTCCATCGCCCTGGCCGACGACCCGCGCCTCGGCTGGGTCGCCGGCACGCTCGAACCGGTCGAGGCAATGATCGGCGGCGAGACGACGGGCTTCCGCCTCGGCGAGTTCGATGTCGAGGGGGACAAGGCGGTGCTGGGGCCCCTCACGGGCAAGCGCGTGGCGATCCTCGGCGAGCAGACGACCAAGGAGTGGGTCGAGCGGGGTCCGAAGCCGCTCCTCAGGGTCCGCGAGATCGTGGGCCTCGACAAGCCCGAGCGCGACCTCACGCTGGTCGGAAAGGTCGAGGTCACGGGGGACCCCAAGGCCCCCGCGTATGTGGCGATGTTCCTGACCGACGACCGCAAGGACGGGGATCCCTCAGCCCACTTCGCCGTGACCAAGGTCCGCGAGGACGGGACCTACGAGCTCGTCGTGCCCGGCATCCTCGGCCGCGAGGGGTGGTCCTACGGCCTCCACGCCTGGGTCGACGTGGACGCGAACGGCCTCTGCAACGAAGGCGACCGCCCCGGCTGGCCGCAGTTCGCGGCGGACGACCCGAAGCACATCTCGTACAGCGACGGGATGTGGATGGGGAACGGCTTTGCCCCCGTCGACTACCGGTCCCCCCACACGCATGACTTCCACATCGGGGAGTAGGCGACGGGAGGCACGCTATCGCGGCGGCTCGGGGAGCTTCGCCCGAACCTGGCCCAGGAGCTCCTCGACGGTGGGATTCCCCTTGGAGCCCGTGCATGCCTTCTCGAGGGCCTGCACGGCCTCCTCGAACCGCCCGAGACGGTCGAGGACGACGCCGCGATTCAGGTCGACCTGCCACACGTCCGGGCCCGTCCTTGCCGCCCCGTCCAGGTCCTGAAGCGCTCGCTCCAGGTCCGGCCCGGTCTCCTGTCCGCGCCCCGCGTGCCAATCGAAGAGGATGAGCCGCGTGTTGGCCCGGTTGTTCAGCAGCGCGACCGTGGGGCCGTAGGCATCGATCCCGTGGCCGTACGCGTCGATCGCGGCCTCGCAGTCCTGCGTGGGGTCCTCGCCCCTCCGCAGTCGGAGTCGCGCAAGCGCCTGCCGCACGTCGCCGAGGCCAACCGAGTCCTCGACGGAGGGCGAACCCGAGGCGCGCGCGCCTTCATACGCGCGAGCTGCGAGCTCGTAATCCGCTGCGGGATCGCCCAGCCAGCTCGCGCGACAGTCGCCGCGAGCCTTCCGGGCCTTCGCGAGCTGGCGCCAGACGATGGCACGGGACGAATCCACCGCCACGATGCGGGCAAGGGCCTCCTCAGCCTTGTCGTACATCGATACGGTGTCCTCGCCGCGGTCTGCCCGCAGGTCCGCCAGCGTCTGGGCGGTCAGCCCGAAGTTGTACGACGCCTCGAGCATCCCGGGGTCCAGGCCGCAGGCCTGCTCGAACGACGACAAGGCCCGCTCGTACGCGGCCGTCGGGTCCTTTCCCGACTCCTCGGCGAGCTTCGCCACGCTCACGTGGAGCAGCCCGCGGTTGTTCAGGAGGACCGCGTCGGTCGGCAGGGCGGCGATAGCATCCTCGAAACACGCCGCGGCCAGTCGATACTGCTCCCTCGGGTCCTCTCCCTTTCCTCGCAGCCAGTCCCCCCACGTCCTGTGCGCCATGGCCTCGACCATTGCGACGCGGGTGTTCGAGGCATCGCAGGCGCGGGCCAGCCGCGCCTGCTCCAGCGCCGACTGGATCGTCGCTGTCGGGTCCTCCCCCTGCGCGAGCTGCCACTCGGCCATCTGGATCATCAGCATCGACAGCTCAACCCAATGGTCAGCCTCCGATGGACAGATCGCGATCCCCGCATCGAGGGCCTTCGCCGCACGCTGATACCACTCGAGGGGACTCCGCCCGCGCTGCGCCATCCACCTCCCGATCGCGGCGCAGAGCGCGCCCTCGTGGATCGGGGCGTTGGCGAGCCTGGGGTTGAGGGCGCGCGCACGAGATTCGTCCTCGATCCCCTTCCCGTACTCGTCGCAGGGGTCCAGCCCTCGGAGCTCCCGTTCCTTCCCCAGGGCCAGGCGAACCAACCCGCGGTTGAGGGGCCCCTGCGCCAGCCTGGGGTTGATTTCGATGGCCTGGTTGCAGGCCGCCATCGCCTCGGCGAGCGACTCCGCGGGGTCCTCGCCGCGTTCCCTTTGCCACGTCCCCATCGACAGCCACAGCGCCCCCAGGTTCGCATACACCTCGGGAAGACCGCTTCCCGACCTCACCGCGCCGCTCAGGAGCTCGATCCCGGCGCGGTAGGCCTCCGTCGGGTCATCGCCGTGCGTCCGGAGCCAGTCCCCGACGTGCATGTGCGAGGCCGCCTCGTTGAGCTCGATGTGGCCGACCTGGAGGCACAGCGGAGCAACGCGGCGAAAGGCCTCGATGGCTTCGCGCTGGAGGGGCAGCGGGTCCTGGCCGCGCGAGGCGACCCAGACGCCGAGCATCTGGAGCGCGTTCGCCCGGTTGTTGAGGGCATAAGGGCTGTCGGGATCGATCGACAGGGCCCGGTCGAACGCGGCGATCCCCTCCTCGAACGCGGTGCTCGGGTCCTGCCCCGTCGCCGACCTCCAGGTCCCCAGGTCCGCCCATGCGCTCGCGAGCTCCTGCATCGCCACGGCGTCCTTGGGCTCCAGCGCGAGGGCCCCTCGCGCTACGTCGACGGCCTGCTGAAGGTGGTCCGTCGGGTCCTTCCCCTGCTGGGACATCGCCTCACCGCGCAACCGCAAGATCGCCGCGCGCTGCGTCAGGATCCTGGGGCGATCGCCGGCGATTCCGGCGGCATCGTCGAGGGCGGCCAGCGCGCGCTTCAGGAAGGGCTCCGCCGACTCCCCGCGCCGCGTGCTCGCCCACGCCGCGAGCGCGAGGCATCGCGCCTCACCCACCGCGTAGGAGAGGAGACCTCGGTCCGCCGAACGGCCGCGGGCGTACCGATCGGCCGCCTCGACCCACTCTCCTCTCGACTCCGCGAGGCTCGCGAGCCCCGTCAGCGCCTCCTCCAGCCGAGGGTCCTCGACGAGCGCCCGCTGCAGGGCCTCCTCGGCACCCTCCCGGGACTCCGACAGGAGGAGGAGCCCCTGCGCGGCCTCCGCCAGGGCCGGGTGCTCGGCCGTCGAGGAGGCCGCGCCACGGAGGTCCTCCACCACCCCGAGGCGGAGCGCTCGAAGCTCGGGGTGGACGGCCTCGACCTCGACATCGGTGAGGCGCGCAGGCGCGTCTCCCGCATCCCCCCGCATCAGGAGCAGGCTCTGGCGGCGGCCCTCCAACGCGCTGACGTACTGCGCCCTCCGGAGCACGCCCCGCTCATAGAGGGCAGGGCCCAGGACCCGACGGCTCCCCTCGGTCGCGTTCGAGCGTCGCGCCCGGTCGATCGCGCAGGTCTGCGACTGCAGGGCCGAGTCGACCTCGCCGAGGGCGCGCTGCATCCGCCCGCGGTAGTACCAGGGCTCCGCAAGGTCGGGCGCGCGCTCGATTAGCTCGTTGACGGGCCCCGCGAGGTCCCTCGCGTGCTCCGACATGGCCGTGAGGTCTCCCAGCGCGCGTCGGGCGAGCGCCGCATCTACGAGGGCGCGCCCGCTTCGAGCGAGTTCCCTCAGGTACTGGGAGACCATCTCGGTTCGGACGCGCGCGGCCTCGCGCTCGCGGTTGGCGGCGCGCCACGCCGCGCCTCCGACGACGACGCCCACGGCCAGGAGCGTGACGAGGAGTGCGCTCGAGAGGGGATTGCGCCTGGCCCAGCGCCCCGCCCTCTGGAGGCGTGTGATCGGGCGCGCCTCGATCGGCTGGCCGTTCAGGTACCGGTCGATGTCGTCGGCGAGGGCCCGCGCCGTCGGATAGCGCCGCTCGGGCTCCTTCTGCATCGCCTTCTGGCAGATCGTCTCGATGTCGCGGTGGATCGAGGGTTGGAGCGACCTCGGAGGAGGAGGCTCCTTCGACAGGACGTCCACGACGATTGCGAGGACCGACGACCCTGTGAACGGGGGACTGCCCGTGAGCGCCTCGTAGAGCGTGGCGCCGAGGGAGTAGACGTCGCTGGCGGGGCCCACGCGATGGGTCTCTCCCGCGAGTTGTTCGGGGGCCGCGTAGTTCGGCGTCCCCAGGCATGCCCCGCTCAGCGTCGTCCCCGGCCCGGCGTCGAGGTCCTTGGCCAGCCCGAAGTCCGTGATGCGGGGCTCGTCGTCCTCGCCGATCAGGATGTTCGAGGGTTTGACGTCCCGATGCAGGACTCCGTGCCGGTGAGCGAGGTCGAGGGCGAGCGCGATCTTTCGCGTGTACTCGAGCGCCCGACGCGGGCTCAGGGCGCGCTTGCGCGCGAGGTCCGCGAGCGTCACGCCCTCGACATACTGCATGGTGAAGAAGTGGCGCTTCCCGTCCTGTCCGACGTCGTAGACGGGCACGATGTTCGGGTGCTGCAGCCGCGCGGCCGCCCTGGCCTCCCGCTTGAAGCGATCCAGCGCCTCGGCCGAGGCCCCTTCCCCGGCGATCAGCACCTTGAGGGCCACAAGGCGGTTGAGGCCCAGATGGCGGGCCTTGTACACGACCCCCATCCCGCCGTGGCCCAGCTCGGAGAGGATCTCGTGCCCGGCGATGGTCCAATCGATGAACGTGGAGCCGGCAGGACGGACGGGGTGGTCGACCTCCGGGCCCAGCCCCATCCGGGTCGGAGCGTCCCCTGGGGTGGGCCTGGGGGTCCCTGGAGTATGCCCGGCGATGCGCAGCAGGCCTTCGACGACCTCCGGCGAGAGCCCGAGCCCCGCGGCGAGGCGCTGGGGTGACGGGGCGCCGCTGGAGGCGATCAGGGCCGCCGCGGCCTCCTGGGAGGCCAACCCGAGCCTCACCGCGGCCTCGATGGCGACCTTCCAGTCCTCGTGCGAGCAGACTCCGTTCATTCACCACCCGCATCAGCGAAGCCGCCCCCCGGCCGGCCTCGCCTCCCAGTCCAAGAAGCGGTCGTCTCTTCCCCGCCCGGCCAACCCCGCGGCGAGCCTCGCTCGTTCAACGCCTATCGCTCTGTCGATCGGAAGAACAGGTCCAGGTGCGCGCGAATGAAGCCGGCCACGTGTTCACCAAACTCGTAGGTGCGGGCGACCCGAAAAAAACGAGTGTCGAGGTCGGCGAAGGGACTGACCCAGTCGAATTCCGGATCATAGGAGGCACCGTGCGGGGGCTCTAGCGACCCGAGTAGGTCGATCCTCTTGTCTCGATCGCGCGGAAAGGGGCACCCGAGCCTGGACATCGCTTCGGCGACAATTTCGCCGGCGGCCTCGAGCTGGACGAGCTGGAACCCGCGTACGGCCTCTGGTGCCATGATCCCACCAGGATTGTAGAAGAACTGATGATGTCCCCCATTGCAAAATCTCGGCCTCGCATCCGACAGCGGCGAACAAGAGGGCTTGGGCTTCGGTTACCTGGGCGAATTCGCGAGCAAACAGGTCGTACCCAAGGTGGCGTGGAATCCGCTCGAGTGCGGGCCAGTAGGCGAGTTGGACGAGGCGCCACGGCTCCAGCGCATCCAGAAGTGTCGGATCGGGCCTTGGAGACCTGGTGTCCATGGTCGTGCACCCACCAAGGAGACGGGATCAGGTCGAGGTGATTGTGCAGTCGTGAGGAGGCCGTGTCAAAGGTCGTGCCGCGGCCTTGGCGGCGAGCGTCCGTCGGGCGTGGGATGGGCTGGATTCGACTCGGGGAGAGGGTCGATCCCGAGTCTCGACGCCCGCGCCCGCTTGACACCAGAACTAAAACAGGAAACAATATCAGCAGAAACATCGGAAGTGAGGTCCAGGATGCGGAGGGGGATCGCCGATCGGAGAATAGGATCGCGTCCCCTGGAGGTGCACGATGCTGAAGACCGCGAAACCGGAAAGGGCCCCCCTGACGACCAAGGAGGCTCAGAGACTCGGCCGAGCCGTGGAAGCTTCCCAACTCGTCACCGCTCTCCGCCTGTTCGGGCTCAAGCAATGGGCCATCGCAAGGGCCACCGGCACGTCAGAGAGGACTGTCGGAAACTGGAAGAGGACCTCCGCAATCCGCCCCCAGAACGCGGATCGGCTCTGGGGGCTGCGCGAGATCGTCCTCCTTCTCCACCGGACGCTGACGCCCCGCGGCGTCGGACAGTGGATGAACGCGCCCAACCGGCTCCTCAAGGGGCGTCGCCCCGTGGAGGTGCTGGCGGAGGGGAGTCTCGAAGCCGTGCGCGAGGCGGCCGAGGCCTACGTCGAGGGGGACTACGTGTAGTCCCAGCCCCAGGCGTCTTGCCGGTAGAGGGTGGGATTCCCGGCATCACGGCCTCTTCCCTCTCGGGCCGCGTGTGGCGACAGGGGGCGCCAGATCGCGACCTCCTGGAGACTCCTCCCAAAACGACGCGTCGCGGGCGATACCATCGAAAGGGAGGGCCGGGGGCCTGGTACGCATCCTCCATGGAGCGCGCCGCATGGGCGGAGCGAATCCGTCACACTCCGAAAGGAGGAGTCGGGCCGTTCGAGGTCCGCCGTCGTGTAGGTCGGGCGAGGGTAGACGGACTTCTCGTCCTCGACCTGACCGACGAGGGAACGTGCCGGACGCTCGGTGTGAGGAGGGGGAGATTCGGCGGGGACGACTACACGGCATGTCAAGAACTCGCCGACCGCGCGCGAGCTGCGGGCTTCGAGGGAATCCTCGCCCCGTCTGCGGCCCTCGACGGCGGCTTCACTGTCGTCGTATTCCCCCACGCTCTATTCAGGTTGACGGAGGAGCACTCGCGGATCCAGCGTCCGCCCAGAACAATGCGGAGATTCCTCCGACGAATCCCGCGGGTGCGTCCATCGGAGTAGTCCCCTCATGTCCATCGTGGCGCCCCGACGACGCTGAGCCCCTCTCGCTCGTCGAGGGGAAGGCAGACGACGCCGGCGAACCGGGCGATCCGCGGGGTGACGACTTCTGATTGTTGACCCGGAGGGGCCCTCCCGTAGAATGCGTCGTTTATACATTGTAAACGACGGAGGGGGGGAGGCGTGGCAGACACCACCACGAGCGCGCGTCGGCCGAGGGCCACGGCACGGATCGTCATCCTCGTCCTTCTGCTTGGCGGCGTCGGAGCGCTCGTCTGGTGGAGCCGCTCCGAGACCGTCGCCGACCCGCGCATCGCCTCCAAGGACCCCGCCGAGCGCGCCGCAGCGATGCGCGACCTCACGGGGCGCTCCGACGACGAGGCACTCTCGACGCTCATCGCCGGCCTCGCCGATCCCCACCCCGATGTCCGCGAGGCCGCCCGAACCTCCCTCAGCACGGCCGGCGCCCGCGCCCTCGCTGCGAGCCTCGCCTCCGAACGACGACAGGGCGTCCGCTTCCAGACCCTCCTCGCCATCGAGGAGGGGGGAGGAAGCCTGCCGGCCATCGAGGCCGACGAGCTCGCCCGCTACTACCTCTTCCGCGCCGCGTCGGGACGGCTCGTGTCGCTCGATCGCCTCGACGAGGCCGCACGACGCGCCCCCGCGGCCATCGAGGCCGCCGCGGGAGACTCGATGCCCCAGGTCCGCCAGGCCGCCCTCGGCGTCCTTGGCCGCGTCGGCGGACCCAGGGCCATCGACCTCCTCCTCGCCGCCTTCCTCGACTCCGACCTCCAGGTCCGCGCGCAGGCCTATCTCTCGCTCAAGCTCCTTCACGACGCGACGTGCGTGCCCAGGCTCCTCACGATGCTCGCGAACGCCGACGCTGTCGCAAAACGGTACGCCCTCGACCTGATCGGCTCCTTCCCCGAGGTCCCCGTCCCGCAGGGGGTCCTCGAGGCGATGACCGACTCCTCGCCCGAGGTCCGTGCCGCCGCGGCGAGGCTCGCCGGCGTGCGCGGCCTCGCGATCGCCACCGCGTCGCTGCGCAAGCTCCTCTCGGACCGCGACGACGACGTCCGCGCCGCCGCCGTGGAGGCCCTCGCGAGGATCGGCGACCGGGAGGCCTTCCGCGACGTGCTCGCCCGACTTCTCGACGAGGCCGGCGCCGTCCGCGAGGCCGCCCTCCGCGCCGTGGATGCCTACGCCGACCCGCGGGCCGACCAGGCCGTCGAGGCGCTCCTCTCCGATGCGCGCCCCTCCATCCGCAGGCTGGCCGCCGACGTCCTCTCCCGCCTCGCCACGAGACGGGTCCTCGCGGACCTGCTCGCCCGGCTCGCCGAGCCGCGCGTCGACGGCCACGCCGCGCTTCTCGCGGCGCTCGGGCGGATCGGCGACCGCCGCGCCGTGCCGGCGCTCCTCCTGGCCTCCCACGACGTCGACCCGGCGGTGCGGGCGGCCGCGATCGACGCGCTCGCGACCGTGGGGGACCGGACGATGGCGGAGTCCCTCCGCGCCGCGATGAACGCCTCCGAGGCGGAGGTCCGCGCGGCCGCCGTGCGCACGCTCGCCGCGATCGGCGACCGCGGGAGCATCCCCGCGTGGCGCCGGCTGCTCTCGGACGCCGATGCCAGAGTCCGCGCGGGGGCCTGCCACGCCCTCGGCGAGGCGGCCTGGGAGGAGGCGGAGCCCGCCCTCGCCGCCGCACTCGCCGACACCGACGCCGACGTCCGCGCCACCGCCGCCGCGGCCCTCGGGAGGCTCCCCGCGCTCACGGGCGCGGCCCTCGCGAAGGCCCTCGGCGACGTGGAGGCCTCCGTGCGCTGCTCCGCGGCGAGGTCGCTCGGGGAAGTCGCTGACGAGAGCGCCGTGCCCGCGCTCACGCAGGCCCTGCACGACGACGACGCGAGCGTCCGCCTCGCGGCCGCGGAGGCGCTCGGGAGGCTCGGGTCGGCCTCGGGACTCGACGTTGTGCTCGACGCCCTCGACGGCCCCTCGCGCGCGCAGCGCGAGGGCGCGCTGTTCGCGCTCGAGTGCCTCTCCGGCGACGCGTTCGGGATCCAGACGGACCGCCCGCTGGTGGGGCAGGCGGAGGCCCTCGCGCGCGTGCAGGCCTGGAGGGCGGCACGCGAGGGGCTCGCGGACCCGGCGGCGCTCGCCTCGCTGCTCGGGAGCGCCGCAATGCCTACCAGGCTCCGCGCACTCTCCGCGCTGGCGAGGGTGGGGGACGCGGGGCAGGCCGGGGCGATCCGCCCGTTCCTCGGCCACGCCGACCCCGAGGCGCGTGCGGCGGCCCTGCGCGCGCTCGCCTTCCGCCGCGACCGGGCCTCGCTTCCCGCGTTCGTGGATGCGCTCGACGACGAGGACCCCTCGTCCCGCGTGGCGGGTGCGGAGGGGATCGGCTCGCTGCGCGCGTGGGACGAGGCGCCGAGGCTCGTGGCGCTCGTCGGCGACCGCGAGGTCACGGTGCGTCGCGCGGCGACGGACGCGCTCGTCGCGGTGGGGCGGAGGGACCTGGGCGCGGAGGTCGCGCGGCTGCTCGACTCGCGGGAGGCGCCGACGCGCCTCGCGGCGGCCCAGGCGCTCGGCGTGCTCGGTGACCGCGCGGGCTGCGACGCGCTGGCGGCTCACGCGGACGACTCGTTCGAGGCGGTGCGACTCGACGTGGCCCGATCGCTCCTCGCGCTCGGCGACGCGCGCGGCGTCAGGCCGCTCATCGGGCTGCTGGCCTCCGAGCAGGAGTGGATCCGCCGCGCGGCGATCGAGGCCCTCGTCGAGGCGACCGGCGAGGACCACGGGTTCTCCGCCTCGGCGGACGCGACGCGGCGCGCGGAGTCGATCGCCGCCTGGGCGAAGTGGTGGAAGGAGTAGGAATACGGGCTCTTCCGGATCTTGCGTAGGCGACGAGCAGGGTCGTAGCCGGAATCCCACGCCTCAATCCTGACCAGATCCCAGGGCTCAGTGGCTAAGTAGCGTCCACTAAGTCTCCCGGGATACACCAACCAGCTCGACTTGGAGTCGCGCGCGTAAGCGCGCGGTGGATCACGCCCGTAAGGGCGTGCGACCGCAGGATCACGCCCTTACGGGCATGATCCACCGCGCCCTCACGGGCGCGACTCCAGCGATCGTGCCTTCCGGTATCCCGTGGAACTTAGTGCGTCCTACTTAGGCTCTTGCGCTCGCCATGGATCGACTCATCGGCCAGACCCTCGGCGACTACCGCGTGCTCGAACCCATCGGGCAGGGGAGCATGTCGCGCGTCTACCGCGCGCTCCAGGTCTCCCTCCAGCGCGCCGTGGCGCTCAAGGTCTTCCAGGAGGAGCTGCTGACGCCCGGCGAGGCCGTCGATCGCTTCCATCGCGAGGCGGAGTACCTCGCGCAGTTCGAGCACCCCAACATCCTCCCCGTGTATGGGGCGGGCGAGCACGAGGGGCTGCACTGGTTCGCGCTGAGGCTCGTCTCGGGGGGGACTCTCGCCGAGTGGCTCCTGACGCGGCCCCGCGTCCGCGCCGTCTGGGCCGTGATGCGCGACGTCGCCGGCGCCCTCGCCTACCTGCACGCGAAGGGGGGCGTCCACCGCGACCTCAAGCCGACGAACGTCCTGATCGAGCGTGGGGTCGGCATCCTCGCCGACTTCGGCCTCGCGCGCCTCGTGGAGGACTCAACGATCACCGTCTCGGGCGCGATGATCGGGACGCCCGCGTACATGTCCCCAGAGCAGTGGAGGCGCGAGCGGGCGACGGCCGCCTCGGACGTCTTCTCGTACGGCATCATCCTTTACGAGGCCCTCGCGGGGTGGCACCCCTTCCTGGACGGGGCCACGACGACGCCGGGCGCCGGCCTGCGTGACCTGATGCGCTCGAATATGCTCAAGGGGCACTTCCGCCCCCTTGCCGGCCTCGGCCTGCCGGCAGAGGTCGACGAGGTGCTGCGCGGATGCCTGGCCGTCGATCGGTCCGCGCGCTACGAGGACGCCCGCCAGATCGAGCGGGCCCTGGACGCCGTGAAGTGGCCCGCAGAGGAGGGAGACGGCCTCACGACGCGCGTGCGCGACGTGGAGCCGACCGTACGCGTCGAGGCCCGCCACGCCGAGCCCACGCCGGCCTCGGTCGTCACGCCGCGGCCGGAGGGCGCGCCGTTCGGGAAGTACCTCCTCCGCGGCGAGCTGGGGAAGGGCGGCATGGGCGTCGTTTACCGCGCGTGGGACCCCTCCCTCGCGCGAGAGGTGGCCCTCAAGGTCCTCCGCGGCGGCGAGATGGCCTCCGACGAGGAGGTCATGCGCTTCGAGCGTGAGGCCCGCGCCGCGGCGCGACTCCGACACCCGAACATCGTCTCGGTCCACGAGGTCGGCGTCGAGTCCAGCCGCCACTACTTCACCATGGACCTCGTGGAGGGGAGGAGCCTGCGCGAGGTCCTCGATCGCGACCTCCTGCCGCTCGAGGACGCGCTCAAGCTGATCGTCCAGGTCGCCCGCGCGGTCCACCACGCGCATGAGAACGGGATCATCCACCGGGACCTGAAGCCGGCGAACATCCTCGTGGAGGGCAAGGAGCGCGCCCTCGTCGGCGACTTCGGCCTCGCGCGGGAGGTGAGCGCCGAGGACGGGGCGACGGTCACCGGGGCGGTGCTCGGCACGCCGGCGTACATGTCTCCCGAGCAGGCGCGTGGCGAGGGTGCGGCGCTCGACGGGCGCTCCGACGTCTTCTCCCTCGGGGCGATCCTCTACCAGGTGCTCACGCGCCGTCCGCCGTTCCAGGGAGACGGTGTGATCGCAGTGCTCCAGCAGGTCATGAACGAGGATCCCGTGTCCCCGCGGCGCCTGAACCCGCTCGTCCCACGGGACCTCGACGTCCTCTGCATCAAGGCCCTGGAGAGAGACCGCGAACGGCGCTACCAGACCGCCGCGGAGCTGGCGGACGACGTGGAGCGCTACCTGCGGCGCGAGCCGATCCGCGCGAGGCCGCCGAGCGCGTGGTACCGGCTCAGCCGCCGCGTGGCGCGCAACCCGGCGGCCTGGGCCGCGGGGGGCGTCGCCGCACTCATGCTCCTGGGCGTCCTCGGGGTCTGGGCGAAGCGTGGGATCGACGACAGGGCGGAGGCTCGCCGATTGCGCCCGGGTGCCGACGCCGCCTGGGAGGCCGGCAAGCTGGAAGAGGCCGTGGAAGGCTATCGCCAGATTGCGGAGGCGGATGCGGCGGACAGGACGGCCGCGGACCGCCTCGCCGACGGCGGCCGCAGGCTCCTCGCGATCCGTCGCCTCCGCGGGGAGCTGAGCGGTCCGAGCCGCGGCTCGCAGGTCGTGACGTGGACCCAGATCCTCGCCCTGAACCCGCTCCTGGCAGAGGCCCGCCGCGAGAGGGGCATCTGCCACCTGGCGGGCCGCCAGTACGAAGAGGCCCGGGCCGACCTGGAGCAGGCCATCCTGCTCGACCCGACCGACGCCTCGGCCCGGATCCGTCTCGCGGAGCTGTACGAGTTCGTGGACCACGACCCCGAGCGCGCGGAGGAGCAACTGCGCCTCGCCGAGAGGAACGACCCGTCGAGCTGGACGGCCATCCTGTCCAGGGGCGTGCACCACCTTCGCCGGAGGGAATACCGGGACGCGCTCACGGCCTTCGAAGCGGTCGTGAAGGCGAATCCCGAGTACCTCCTCGTCCTCAACGACATCGGCGTCTGCTTCCAGCGTCTCGGCGACCTGGAGGGAGCGGTCGAGATGTTCGAGCAGCTCGCGGAGAAGATGCCGCAGTACCCCGCGCCACGCGCGAACCTGGCCAACGTGAAGTACAGGATGCGCAGGTACGCCGAAGCGGAGAAGGACGCTCGCGCGGCGATGGAGGTCGATCCCAGGATGGCCTGGGCCCATGTGGTCCTCGGCCGCATCCTCGAGAAGACGGGGCGGACCGAGGAGGCGGCCGCCGAGTACGAACGCGCAATCGACCTCGATCCGAAGGATGCATCCACCTGGTCCGCTCGCGGACGGTTCCTCGTCGCGAGGGGGGAGGGCGACCGGGGGCTCCCCGACCTCGAGAAGGCCCTCTCCCTCGACCCGACGGAGGTCGAGGCCCTGGCGCACCGCGGGCTCTACTTCAAGGAAAAGGGGGAACCGGTCCGCGCGGAGGCGGACTTCCGCGCGGCGCTCGAGGTCGGCCCGGACGACGCGACGGCCCTCCAGAACTACGGACTGCTCCTCGCGGACGGCGGCCACCCCGAGGAGGGGCTGAAGTTCCTGGACCGCTCGGTGGCGCAGAACCCCGACGAGCCGCTCTACTACGTCAACCGGGCGCGCGCGTACGTGCTCGCCGGAAAGCCGGAACTCGCGGAGAAGGACTACCAGAAGTCGATCTCCCTCGACCCGAAGTGCGGCGTCGCACACTACGGGCTCGGGGCCCGCCGGCTGGAGCGCAAGCGGTGGAAGGAGGCGGCGGAGTCGTTCACGGCGGCGATCGACGCCGGGTACGTCGCGGGGTACTACAATCGGGGCGTCTGCCGCGTGAACCTTGAGGACCCCCGCGGCGCGGTCGCCGACTTCGACAAGACGGTGGAGCTGGACGACAACGCGGGGCGGCGCGACCGGGCGAAGACGTACGCCGCGCAGCTCCGCGCCTCGCTGGAGAACCGGTAGATGGCGGACCGGCTGCTTGGACGGACGCTCGGCGATTTCCGCGTGCTCGACCTGATCGGGCAGGGGAGCATGGCGCGGGTCTACCGCGCGGTCCAGGTCTCCCTCAACCGGCCGGTGGCGCTCAAGGTGTTCCAGGAGGGGCTCCTCACCCCCGGCGACTTCGTCGAGCGATTTCACCGCGAAGCCGAGTACCTCGCGCGCTTCGAGCACCCGAACATCCTCCCCGTCTACGCCGCCGGCGAGGAGGGGGACCTCCACTACTTCGCCCTCCGCCTGATCGAGGGCGGGACGCTGGCGGAGTGCCTCCTGTCGAAGCCGTCGCCGAGGCAGGTCTTCGCGCTGATGCGCGACGTGGCGAGGGGCCTCGCGCGGCTCCACGAGCGAGGGGGACTGCACCGCGACCTGAAGCCCTCCAACGTGCTGATCGAGGAAGGCACGGGGATCCTGGCCGACTTCGGCCTGGCGCGGCTCATGGAGGACTCGACGATCACCCAGTCCGGCGCCGCGGTCGGCACGCCGGCCTACATGTCTCCCGAGCAGTGGCGCGGGGAGAAGGCGACGCCGGCCTCGGACGTGTTCTCGTTCGGCGTGATCCTCTACGAGGCCCTCTCGGGGAGGCACCCGTACGCACAGGGAGCTGCCGAATCCCGCGCGCGGTTTACGCAGCTTCGCCGCGAGGGGCTGATGGAGGCGGTCGCGAAGGGGCCTCCGCCGCCGATGAACGCCGCGGGGGTGCCGCCAGGTGTGGAGGACGTCGTTGCGCGCTGCCTCGCCGCGGAGCCGGCGGGCCGCTTCGCGACGGCCAAGGAGCTGGAGCGGGCGCTCGACGGCGTCGTCTGGCCCGCCAAGGACGATGGGACCTCCCCGACGCTGCGTCCAGGCAGCGATGTGCCGCAGCGCAGTTCCTCGCCCACGATCATCGTGCCTTCACCGCCGTCCGCGCCGGTCGCAACCACGATGACGGCGCGATTCGGCCGGTACGAGCTGCGCGGCGAGCTCGGGAAGGGCGGCATGGGTGTCGTTTTCCGGGCGTGGGACCCGAGCCTCTCGCGAGAGGTGGCCCTCAAGGTCCTGAGGGCCGGCGAGCTGGCCGACGACGAGTCGATCGCGCGGTTCGAGAGGGAGGCCCGGTCGGCCGCGCGCCTCCGCCACCCCAACATCGTCGCGGTCCACGAGGTCGGCGTGGAGGACGGGCGGCACTTCTTCACGATGGACCTCGTCGAGGGGAAGAGCCTGAAGGGACTGCTCGAGGCTCGCTCCCTGCCGCTCGAGGCGACCGTGCGCCTCGTGGTCCAGGCGGCCCGCGGGGTCGAGCATGCGCACCGGAACGGCCTGATCCATCGCGACCTGAAGCCCGCGAACATCCTCGTCGACGGGGAACGCGCCCTCGTCGGCGACTTCGGCCTCGCCCGCGAGACGGGCGGCTCCGAGGGGTGGACGCAGACGGGCCAGCTCATGGGGACGCCCGCCTACATGTCGCCGGAGCAGGCGCGGGGCGTGCGGGAGGGCCTGGACGCGCGGACCGACGTCTACTCGCTCGGCGCGGTCCTGTACGAGGCGCTCACCGGGCGCGCGCCGTTCCCCGGTGAGGCCGCCTTCCAGGTCGTGCAGCAGGTGATGACGGAGGACCCGCCCGCACCGCGCTCCGTGGACGCGCGCGTCCCGCGGGACCTCGAGGTGATATGCCTCAAGGCCCTCGAGAAGGACCCCGAGCGGCGGTACGGGGGCGCGGGCGCGCTGGCGGACGACCTGGAGCGATGGCTGAGGGGGGAGCCGGTCCACGCTCGCCCCGCGACGGCGTGGTACCGGGCCTGGAGGCGCATCGGGCGGAACCCCGCTGCTTGGGCCGCCGGCGCGGTCGCGCTCCTCGTCGCGCTCGCCTCGCTCGGCGCCTGGGGCGTCCGCCGCCTCGCCGTGGCCTCCGAGCTGGGCTCGGTGAGGCCGCAGGCGGAAGGGGCGCTCGCGAGCGGCGACCTCGCCGCGGCCGCGCGACTGTACCACCGCGTGGCGGAGCTGGACCCCGCGGACGCGGCGGCCCAGGACCGCGCGGCCGACTGCGAGCGCCGCGACCGCGAGGTGCGCCAGCTCGTGGCCGCGCTCTTCCTGGAATTGCCGCAGGGGAGGGCCGAGTTGTGGACGCAGGTCCTCGCCCTCAACCCGAAGCACCCCGGCGCCCGCCGCGACCGCGGCATCTGCTACGTGCAGCTCGGGTGGAACGACGAGGCGCGAGAGGACCTCTACCTGGCCGTCGAAGCCGACCCGGGCGACGCGGTCGCACGGGCGATGCTGGCGGAGTACCTCGAGGAGGCGGAGCACGACCGCGAGAAGGCGCTCGAGCAGCTCCGCGCGGTCGATCCGGCGGCGCCTGGCGGCTGGGTGGCGCTCGTCGCGCGCGGCCGCATGTTGATGGAGAAGTACGACCGCGCCGGAGCAATCCTCGCCTTCGACGAGGCGCTCCGCGGGAACCCGACGTACGCGCCGGCCCTCACGAACCGCGGGTCGTGCAAGGAGTCGCTCGGGGACCTCGCGGGGGCGCTCAAGGACTTCCAGGCTGCCCTGCAGGCCCGGCCCCGGGCCTCGACGCCCCGCATCGGCATCGGGAAGATCCTCCGCCGGCGCGGACGCCTGGAGGAGGCGGAGAAATCCGTCCGCCTCGCGATCGAATTCGACCCGCTGTCGTGGGACGCCCACGAGGAGCTGGGGATGATCTACTACGATCGGCGCAAGTGGGCGGAGGCGGAGGCGGCCTACACGAGGGCCGTGGAGCTTGCCGGCGAGAACGTCAGCCCGCGCATCGTGCGAGGCTCGGCCCGCCTGCTGACCGGGCGGCTGGAGGAGGGGAAGGAGGACATCGAATGGGTCCTCGCCCGGCAGCCAAATCATCCTGACGCCCGGGCGGAGCGCGGTGTATACTACGTTCGCCTTGGGGAAGTCGCACGGGCGGAGGAGGACTTCAAGGCCTCGCTCGCGGTCGACCCGGACAACCCGATCGCCTTGCATGAGTACGGGTTGCTCCAGTGGAGATCAGGGCGGACGGAGGCGGCGATTCGCTGCTACGACCGCTCCATCGAGCTCTTCCCCGAGGAGCCCACCCACTACGTGAACCGCGGCAGCGCGTTTCACGCCCTCAAGGACTACGACCGCGCGGAGGCGGACTATCGCCGTGCGCTGTCGCTCCGGTCCGACATTGGCGAGGCGCACTTCGGCCTGGGGCTCTGCCACAACGTGGCGGAGCGCTGGGCGGACGCCGAGGCGGACTTCACGAGGGCGATCGGGAGCGGCTACCAGCGGGCGTACCTGAACCGCGGCGTGAGCCGGTACAGGCAGGGGAGGCTGGCCGAGGCGCTGGCCGATTTTGAGACGGCGGCGTCGACGGAGACCGACCCCGCGCTGAAGAAGAAGGCGGAGGAGAATGCCAAGTCGATGCGCAAGGCCATGGGGGAAGAAAGGTAGCGCCCCGGAATCCCCTTGAGTTTCCTTCAGGAACGGCGAAGAATCTGGGTCCGAGAACGGAGGACGTCATGCCCATCCCGGCGAATCGCGTGAAGGACCTGTGCTTCGTGCACGTGCACACGAACGCCCCCGGCGCGGCAGACCCGGGGTACGCGAAGAAGGTGCTCCAGACGATCTACAAGCAGGCGGTGCCGCCGACCGTCAAGGTCCTCTGCACCCGGGGGGCCCCGCAGAACCAGCAGTTCTTCGGAGGGTCGCTCAAGAAGGCGGGCGGCGAGCGGCAGCTCGACTTCCTCGACAAGGCCTGCTTCTCGATCCACCTCGAGGAGTTCACCGACGGCCAGGGGGCCCGCGGGCAGGTCTGTGCGGTCCTCGCCAAGCATGTCGCAGGGCCGCAGGCGATGAAGTGCGCCTGCGGGAGGATGGTCAACCCGGGGCCCAAGGCCCGCTGCCCGTACTGCGGCCGCGCCGTCGTGACCGCCGGCGTGATCGCGGGCGGCGGGGGAGACGAGCTCGAGCTGCTCGACCAGACGGACCAGACCGTCGCGGCCGTGCCGGGGCTCGACGCGGCGCCGCCCGACGCCCCGCTGCAGTCCTCCGACCTCGGCGCCCGCATGGCGGCCCGCTCCCGCGGCGCCGGGGCCGCGAAGGGGAGCTGGGTCCGGGACAACCTCAAGATCGTCGTCGGCGTCGGCGCGGTCGTCGTGGTCGGCCTGATCTGGTTCCTGTTCCTCCGGGGCAAGGGGATCAGCACGGCCTGGAAGGAGACGTTCCAGAACTGCAAGTGGGAACCGTGCGTCGCGGAGCTGGAGAAGCAGGTCAAGGGCGGCGCGGTCGCGGAGCGGCCGGAGCTCGAGTTCCGCCTGGCCCAGGCGAAGCTGGAGCAGAAGGCGCAATCGGTCAACACCGTCGCGGGGACCGGCCCGGACATCGGGCTCGTGCAGACCCAGCTCCTGGCGACCGGCGCGGAGACCCTCTTCGTCCTGATGAATGTCCAGAACGGCCTCGTCTCGGCGGTCGACGTGGAGCCGAAACACTTCTACCTGCTGTACCGGGCCTCAAACGAGACCTTCCAGATCAACTTCGCGGAGCCGATCGAGGAGGTGCCCTGGGCCAGGACCTCGATCCCCCCGAATTCGAAGATGAAGGTCGGGCTGTACATGCCGGTGCCCGGGAAGAACATGGACGTGATGTACCTCGTCTACAACAACGGGTCCTACTATCGCCGCACGATCATCGCGCAGAACTACGCGCGCGTCTCGAGCAAGTCGTTCGTCGAGGGGCCCGAGTGGAAGGCGACCGCCCCGGAGGCCGCCGGCGAGCCGATCGTCCACGACCCGGGGCCGACCCCCGGGCCGGGCGGGGAGACGGGGACGCCGATCACCCCCGACACGCCGACGGGGCCCCCGCAGCCGCCGCAGGCCTCCCTCCAGATGGCCTTCGGGAGCGCGCTCGACCTGAATGGCTGGCACATCCAGGTCGGCGGCAACTACCCGAGCGGGATGATCTGCCAGACGCTGACCGCCGGCGAGGGGAAGGAGTTCCTCGTCGTCGAGGTAAAGCTCTATCCGCAGACCGACGCGGCAGCGCAGTGGCCGATCGCCTCGAACGACTTCAAGCTCTGGCACGACTCGGGGAGGAGCTTCGACTCCGTCGGCGCCCTGTACGCGAGCTACCAGACGCCCCAGGGCCCGAGACCGATCTTCGCCGAGTGGTACCAGATGCGGTGCGGCGAGCCGGGTGAGAAGCCGGGGACGATCCTCGACTCCGACTTTGCGGTCTTCACGGACCGCTACGAGCGGACGGTCGCCAAGGCGCAGGAGGGGGTGATGGAGGTCGTCTTCCCGATGCCCTCCCCCTGCCAGCCGCACGAGTACCGCCTGCACGTCGCCTTCGGCGCGAAGCCCGCGGAGCCGCCGGGCGCGCCGCCGGGGAGCATCCTCGGGCCGGGGTGGACGAACCGGACGCCCGGGTGCAAGCCGGACGCCATCTCGATCGGCGACGGGCGGAACTACAAGACGAAGTTCGCCACGGAGGACTGGGTCGTCCTGATCACCGAGCCGACGCCGCTCGTGGGCCTGTACACGGACCGAACCACGCTCGGCGACCGCGGCATGGTCGTGCGGCTCTCCCTCGACGTGACGCCCTGGGCGTTCCGACGCTCCTCGGCCGCGCCGCCGCCGCTGGAGACGGGCGCGTTCGCGCTCCGCTCCCCGAAGGGGGGGGAGTGGAAGGCGCTCGGGTGGATCGTGTCGGCCGGCGGCCCGGACGTGATCGTCGACAAGGTGATGATCGTCGGGAGCGACACGGCAGGGGAGGCCTCGATCGACGTGCAGGGGACCGAGGCCGTCGTCCGCGTGGGTCAGGGCGGCGTCGCCCACCTCGCCCTTCTCGTGGAAGGTTACAAGGATGAAGCGTCGCTGATCGAGTATATGCTTGTCCACGGCCTGAAGACGATGGAGTAGGACCATGCCCCGCCGCTCCTGGTTGCTCTGCCTTGCCCTGATCGCCACCCTCCTCCCGGCGAGCCTGCCCTGCCAGGCCGAGGAGAGGGCGCGCGACCTCGAGCCGCGGATCATCTCCGTGGTGGAGGAGTCCACGCCCAGGACGGTCTGCATCCGAGCCCACCTCGTCGATAGGTTCGCCGTGCTTGGCAGCGGCTCGATCATCAGCGCGGACGGGTACATCCTGACGTGCGCGCACGTCGTGGAGGCCCTTCCTGCGATCGGCGGGCAGCGGCTGAACGTGATGCTGACGGACGGGAGATCGTTCGACGCGGAACTTCTCGGGTCGCACGCGAAGCGCGACTTCGCGGTCCTCAAGATCGAGGCGGAAGACCTGCCGTACTACGAGCTGGGCGACAGCGGCGCGCTCGAGAAGGGGACGTGGGTGGTCGCGCTCGGTCACCCGATGGGGATCATCGGGAGCGAGGCCACGGGAAACGACGTGCCCGCGGTCACCGCCGGCGTGGTCACGGGGATCGGGCGAAAGATGATGGCGAACAGCGGCGGGTTCGACTTCAAGCTCTACCCGGACGCGATCGAGACCGACCTGCCGCTCTTCTTCGGGAACAGCGGCGGGCCGCTCGTCGACATGGAGGGCAAGCTCGTCGGCGTGAACGCCGCCATCCGCATGGGCGGGGAGCCGAGGAGCTTCTCGGTCCCGATGGCGACGGTGAAGGGCTTCCTCGCGATGCTCGAGAGGGGCGAGAACGCCCTCGACGGCGACGAGCCGACCGGGTTCCTCGATCGCCTCACGAAGTTCGTCGAGTACGCGCAGGAGGTGGGCGAGCAGGCGCAGGAGCTGGAGGTGGACCCGCGTCTGGACCGGCTGAAGGAGGAATTCGTGCAGGCCGCGGAGACGGTCTCGCCGTCGGTGGTCTCCGTCCGCCTCGGGGGGGAGCGGGTGGCGTTCGGCGTCGTGGTGGACGAGGACGGGGTCGTCGCGGTCCCGCACCACACGCTCACGCGGAAGGGGTTTGGCGCGTTCCTGGTGGGCAAGGTGCGGGATGGGCTTCCCGAGGATTCGGGGCTGCGGCAACTCCTCGACCCGCTGCTGCCGAAGCAGAAGCGGGGGAAGATCACGGTGGAGACGGCCGACGGGGGCGTCTACACCGCGAAGATCCGCAAGTCGGCGGAGGGGATCGACGTGGCGTTCCTGGACGTGCACTACGGGGACGACGAGGTGCCGCCGGCGATCGAGCTGGCGGACGAGGAGGCCCCGGTGCGCGGCTCGTGGGTGATCTCCGTTACGGGTGAGCAGGCCCCCGCGGGCGTGGGGATCCTCTCGACGGCGGGGAAGCGGATCGACGCGGTCACGCCAGTGCCGCTGACGCTCAATGACCTGCTCGACATGGCGAAGCAGGACATGGGGCTCTTCGACGCGCGCAACTTCCCGAACGTGCTCTTCCACGACGCGTTCGTCTCGAACAAGGGGGTGGGCGGGCCGCTCCTGGACGGCCAGGGGCATTGGCTGGGGCTCAACCTGTTCACGCTCTCGCGCGGGGCGGGGTACGCGGTCCCCGCCGCGGATGTGTTGAAGGCGCTGCGGAATTGATGGACGGGGGGGAGTCTGCTAGAATCCCCCGCTTCGGGTTTTCTTCGTCGATTGGACAAGGAGAAGTCATGCGCCGCCTGACGGTGCTCTCGCTCCTCTTCGCGTTCGTGATCGCGGGCGTGGCCCGTGCGGACGGCGAGGAGAAGAAGATCAAGTGGGTCACGGACTTCGCGGCGGGCCTGAAGGCCGCCCAGGAGGCCAAGAAGCCCGTCTTCATCGACTTCACCGCGGACTGGTGACCCGGCTGCGTCGAGCTGGAACGCGGGCCGTTCCAGGATGCAAAGGTGATCGAGGCCTCCGAGAAGCTGGTCTGCATCAAGATCGACACGGACAAGGACTCGGAGACCGCGGAGAAGTACCAGGTCGAGGCGATCCCGACGATCTACTACCTGAAGCCGAACGGCGACATCATCAAGGAGTCCGAGGCGAGCGACGCCGAGGGCTTCGCCAAGGAGATGGAAGAGATGGTGAAGAGCTTCAAGGAGGAAGGCGAGGGCGGCAAGTAGCCTGTTCGCTGAAACGCACCCGGGGGCCCGCCGGCATCGGCGGGCCCCTGTTCGTTCCGTGCCACCCAGTTCGACTACCGCGATGGGAGCACCGGCCAGACGTTTGTGGCGAGGGCGAGATCGAGCGCCGCGTCGCGGCCCTCGATGACGAGAAAGCTCCACTCGTGCGTGAGGCGGCTGCCGCCCTCCACCTCGAAGGAGACCTCTTCGCGGGAGACGCGGCACGACGAGAAGCCCTCGCGATGGTCCTGCACCACCCAGAGGTCCTTTCCAACGCCGATCAGCCCGTTCGGGAGCGCCAGGTAGGCGTGGTCGGGCGTCAGCGCCTCCCAGGGGACCGCGACGACCTCCGTGTCGAGCCCCGCGGGGGAGTATCGGACCTCGTCCAGGTCGCACGGGAAGACCACCCGTCCGTGGCCCGCCTTCCACGGCAGCAGCGTGAACCGCGCGCGGACCTCGTGGATGTCCTTCCGTAGCCGCGTCCAGACCAGCCGGCTCGTGACCGCACCCTCGACGCGCACGCGCAGCGGGCCATTGGAGACCTCCGTGCGCGGAAACTCGCGGACCTCATCGCAGTACTCCCCCGTCTTCGTGTTCACCCATTTCCCCTCGGGGCCCTCGACCTCCCTGGCGGCCCTGATGGCGGCCTCCGCGTGCTCGCGAGCGTACGTCATTTCGACCGGGAGCGGCGCCCAGCCCGTGGAGTCGCTCACCTGGGCCCTGAGGAGGTGCTTCCAGGCGCGCACGACGGGCTCGACGTCGGCGCCCTCCGCATTCGCCACCGCGGCCGCGCGGAGGACCGCCTCCCGGGCGCGGACGACCTCGGTGTGGATCCCGACGTCGTCCTCGACCGGCTGGTCGTGTCGGCCCATCCAGAGGTAGACCTGCTCCGGGTTGTCCCCCTTCCAGGGCGAGTCGAGATAGGGCCGGGCGGGGGAAGGCACGACGCCGAGCGTGCGGACCTCCTCCACGTACTGCGAGACCGAGACGATTCGATCGCCTCGCTGCTCGCGCTCGGCGAGGTGCCGCTCGTATCCCCCGAGGACCTCGGGGTCGAACCGGAAGCGCTTCTTGATGCCGTAGGGGTTCGATCCCGTCGCGACCGGCTCCCCGTCGCCGAGCTTGGTCCAGTCCACCTCGATGCGCGTGCCGTCGGGCGCCGCGTAGGAGCGCGACATTCCGGGGACGACGACCACCCCGCGCGATGTCAGGAGCGGCGACTCGTCCTTCGGCTGCCAGAAGTCGTAGGTCCCCTTGGCGGCGACGGCGACCTTCCACCCATTGCCGCGCAGGCACGCGAGGAGCCCCTCGCCGAACTGCCCTTCCTGGAAGAAGGCCACGGGCGACCGCGAGAGGCCGTGCGCGGCGAGGACCTCGTCGTCGATCTGGATGGCCCACTCCAGGTCCTCGCGCGGGAAGGCGAGGACGAGCTGGTCGGCGTAGTGGCAGCAGACGATCTCGACGCGGCCGCCGGAGACGACTCTCTGGAGCTTCTCGAGGACCTTGGGGTGCCGCTCGGCGAGGACCTCGACCATGTACCCCTGCATCTCGAAGTCGGCGCCCCATTCGGGGTGGCGGAGGTACATGTCCAGGAGCGGCTCGAAGCTCTCCGTGACGACGGCGTCCTCGGCCCTGCGGCTGCCGGCGACGAACTCGATGTTGAAGTGGTAGAGGGCGAGGGCGTAGCGCCGGGGCTCGTCGGCGAAGGCGGAGAGGGCGATCAGGAGGGTGAGGAGCGCGCGCATGGGGGCCTCCGTTGGAAGTGGGAGAGCATGCGCCGCCGCCGCCCCGGATTCAAGCGACGAGACACGGGCGGAAATCCGCTTGCCCACTCCCGTGAGCGCTCCTACAATTCAAGAGGAAGCGTCTTAGGAGTCTCGCCGTGGACGACGATGGCAAACCAACGGAGGAGCACATACGCCCTGAAGCGGGTGGTCTGTCCTCCAGCGTGCTGGTCCTCAATCGGATTTACGTCCCGATCCAGGTGATTGGCGCCAAGCGGGCCTTTTCCCTCCTCTACAAGGACTCCGCCGAGATCGTCACCCAGGAGCAGGACCGGATCTGCAGCTACGACTTCCCTCGGTGGGTCGAGCTGTCGATGAACGGCTACGCGGCCATGCAGGGCCTGGACGACTTCATCCACACCCCGGCCCTGCGGATCCTCGTCCCCCGGATCATCCGGCTGCGCCGGTACGATCGCTTCCCGCTGCGCGCCGTGAAGTTCAACCGGCGGAACATCCTGGCCCGCGACGAGCACCGCTGCCAGTACTGCGGGAAGCGCCTCCCGCCGTCCTCCCTCTCCCTCGACCACGTGGTCCCGCGGAGCCGCGGCGGGAAGTCGACCTGGGGGAACGTCGTCGCGGCGTGCAACGCCTGCAACACGCGGAAGGGTGGGCGCCTGCCTCACGAGGCGTCGATGCACCCGCTCCACGCCCCGGCCGCCCCGAAGAGGAATCCGCTACTCGCGGAGAAGGTCGCGCACCAGCGCTACCAGGTCTGGCGCCTGTTCATCGACGGCGCGGGCGGCGTGGACGTCCGGTAGCGCCCCGTCGTTGCGCTGGCCCGGTCGGTGTGCTACGCTTCCGATGACGGGGGTTGTGGAGGGGGCAGGGGACGCGCCGCAGTCCCCTTCGGGAGTGAGCCAGATGATCGCCAAGCGCGTCCAGCGCGTGGTTCCCAGCGGGATCCGGAAGATCTTCGATCGGATCTCGAGCATGAAGGACCCGCTGGACTTTTCGATCGGACAGCCGGACTTCGACGTCCCCGAGCCGATCAAGGAAGCGGCCTGCAGGGCCATCCTGCAGGGGAAGAACCGCTACTCGGTCACGCAGGGGATCCCGGAGCTCCGCGAGAAGATCAAGTCGCACATCAAGAAGACCACCGGCGTCGATCCGGAGGCGGTCCTCGTCACCGCCGGGACCTCGGGCGCGATCATGCTCTCCATGCTCGTCCTGTGCGAGAAGGACGACGAGGTCCTGATCCCGGACCCGTACTTCATCCTCTACCGCAACGACGTCGAGCTGTGCGGCGGCGTTGCGAAGTACGTGGATACCTACCCCGACTTCCGCCTGAAGCGCGATGCGCTCGAGGCGGCCGTGACGAAGAAGACGAGGATGCTGATCCTCAACAACCCGGTGAACCCGACCGGGGTGGCGTACACGGCCGACGAGCTGCGGATGGTCGCGGGATTCGCGAGGGACCACGACCTGCTCGTGATCTCGGACGAGATCTACGACGCGTTCTCGTACGACTTTGCGCACGAGTCGATGCTGAAGTACTACGAGAAGACGGTGCTCGTGAATGGGCTCTCGAAGACCTACGCGATGCCGGGCTGGAGGCTGGGGTACGCGGCGGGGCCGAAGGAGATCCTCGACTGGATGACGACGCTGCAGCAGTTCTCCTACGTCTGCGCGAACACGCCGTCGCAGTACGCAGGGGTCGTGGCGCTCGACTTCGACATGTCCCCGTGGATCGACTCGTACAAGAAGAAGCGGGACCTCGTCTACGAGGGGCTGAAGGACTGCTACGAGGTGGTGAAGCCGCAGGGGGCGTTCTACATCTTCCCGAAGTGCCCGTGGGGAACGGCGGACGAGTTCGTGAACGAGGCGATCTCGCGCCGCGTGCTGATCGTGCCGGGGAACGCCTGCTCGCGGAGGGACACGCACTTCCGCATCGCCTTCGCGGCGCCGGACGAGACGATCAAGCAGGGGATCGAGATCCTGCGCGGCATGGCGAAGGAAGGCCCCACACGGCGGTAGCGCGCCCACCGCGCCCTCGGCCGCCCGCCTCCCCGTTCCGGGGCGCGCTCCGCGGACGGGCTTGATCCACAACTTCATGACCACAGGGGGCCCAAGTCAGGAGCGAGAACGATGTTCAACCGCAATCGAATGGGCGCCTGGGTGCTGGCGGTCGCCATCGGGGTGGGAGGGGGCTACGCCTGGGCGAAGATCACGCGGCAGAGCGCCGAGGCGGTCCAGGAGAACGGCCGGGTCGTGGTGAAGGGGATCGCGCGCGAGTACGGCGACCTGGTGACCGTCTGCGTCGACCCGACGGGCCCCGGGCGGCAGTGGATGTGGTTCCGCGCGGCGGACGGCACGCTTCGGCGGATTACGCTGTACGTCCCGCCGGAAAACGAGGACCGCGTCCTCACGATCGAACGGCCGCTGGCGGCGGACACGAACACGCTCGTCGAGTAGGCGAGGAGGCGTTTCGCAGCGAGGGGGACCTGGGGCCGTACCCCAGGTCGACCTCGAGTCGCTTCGACGATGCGATCGGGGAGGAGGCCGGGCATGGGAATCCTGCGGAACATGTTTGGTCCGAGCAAGGCGGAGATGTGGCAGCAGCTTGCCATGGACATTGGTGGGCAATACGTCGACGGCGGGTTCTGGAAGGGGGACAAGGTCCAGGCCCGGGTAGGGGAATGGACCGTCACGCTCGATAGCTACACCGAGTCGAGCGGGGACACCCAGGAGACCTACACACGGCTTCGCGCGCCGTACGTGAACAAGGACGGCTTCCGATTCTCCATCCATCGGGAGGGCCTCTTCAGCGGAATCGGACGCTGGTCTGCATACGAGACACCGCCCGACGTGGATCGATAGAATGTGGCGCGATGAAGTCGGCGGCGAGCCGTCCTCCATTCCCCTTGAGTTGGATATCCCCGGGAATCCGCATGTCGTTGATCGGCCTTCGAGACGTCAGTCATCACTTCGGCACTCGTACGATTCTCGAGCACGTCGAGCTTCAAATCGAGCGCGACGAGCGCGTCTGCCTCGTAGGACGGAACGGGGCCGGCAAGACGACGCTCCTCGGGCTCATCGCCGGCCACCTCGACCCCGACGAGGGGGAGGTCATGCGGGCCCAGGGGACGCGGATCGCCTGGCTGGAGCAGGCCGTTCCAGGCGAGCTCGCCGGGACCGCGTTCGATCTCGTCTGCGGCGGACTGGGTCCCGAGGGGGAGGCGCTCGCGGCCTGGCACAGGGCCCACGCGCGGGTCTCCGACCACGGCGATGAGGCGGCGCTCGACGAGCTCCACCACCACGGAGCAGCCCTCGGGACACAGGGGCGGGCACAGCTCCTGCAACGCGTGGAGGAGACGCTGTCCCGTATCGGCGTCGAGCCGGACGCGGAGATCGCCGCCCTCTCGGCAGGGATGAAGCGTCGGGCGCTCCTGGCGCGGGCCCTCGTGGGCGGGCCGGACCTGCTGCTCCTCGATGAGCCGACGAACCACCTGGACATCGATGCGATCCGCGGGCTGGAGGAGCTCCTCCTGCGCAACGCGCCGACGATCATCTTCGTCTCCCACGACCGCGTCTTCATCGATCACCTCGCGACGCGGATCGTGGAGCTGGACCGCGGACGCGCGACGAGCTGGGGGTGCGGCTACGCTACCTTCCTGGAGCGCAGGGAGGCGGCCTGGGAGGCGGAGGAGGCCCGCGACGCGGCGCTCGGCAAGAAGCTGGCCGTCGAGGAGGCGTGGCTGAAGAAGGGGGTCAAGGCGCGACGGACGCGCAACGAGGGCCGCGTCCAGGCGCTGTACCGGCTCCGAGAGGAGCGAAACGCCCGCCGTGCCCGTCCAGGACGCGTCCGTACGGTGCTCCAGGATGCGGAGCGCTCGGGGACGCTCGTCGTCGACGCGAAGGAGGTCGGGTTCGCGTACGGAGAGACGCCGATCCTCCGCGACTTCACCTGGACGCTGATGCGCGGGGACCGGGTCGGCATCATTGGTCCGAACGGGTCGGGAAAGACGACGCTCCTGCGGGTGCTGCTGGGGGAGCTTGCGCCGCAGAAGGGGACCATGCGACTCGGGACGAACCTGGAGATCGGCTACTTCGATCAGCTCCATGCGCAGCTCGACGAGGACAAGAGCGTCATCGACAACGTCGGCCGGGGGCTGGAGACGGTCACGGTCTTCGGTCGGCCCCGCCACATCCTCGGGTACCTCAGTGACTTCCTGTTCACGCCTGAGCGCGCGGGGGTCGCGGTGCGCGGCCTCTCGGGCGGTGAGCGCAACCGGGTGCTGCTCGCGAGGCTGCTGACGCGGCCGGCAAACCTGCTGGTCCTGGATGAGCCGACGAACGACCTCGACGTGGAGACGCTGGAGGTGCTGGAGGAGATGCTCGGGTCCTTCCAGGGGACGCTGCTGATGGTCACGCACGACCGGGCCTTCCTCGACAACGTCGTAACGAGCACGCTGGTGCTGGAGGGGGACGGGAGGGTGCGGGAGTACTTCGGCGGGTACGAGGACTACCTACGGCAGCGGCAGGCGGATCTCGATGCGGCGCCGCGGCCGGCGCGGGCGGCGGCGCCGGGTCAGACACCAAGGGAGCCCCGTCCGAAGCGGCCCACGATGCAGCAGCGCCGCGAGTTGGAGGGGCTGCTGGAGCGGGTGGAAGGGCTGGAGGCGGAGCGGGACGCCCTGCACGCGACGATGTCGGCCCCCGGGTTCTACGAGCGGGGCCCCGAGGATGTCGTGAAGGCGGTCGACCGGCTGAAGGTGATCGAGCAGACGCTGACAGAGAGCTACGCCCGCTGGGAGGAGCTCGAGGCGACTTAGGTCCGTCAGCTGCGGAATTCACGCCCTTCCGAGAGCTTCATGATGCTTTCGGTTGGTCTCAAGAGGCGCCGGGGGCTATGACGGGAACCACCCGCGCAGTGTTGTCAGGACGCGCAAGAAGGCTGAGTCTGAGCATCGGCCGAAACTGACCGTCGCCGCGAGCCTTGCGAAGATTGCGCAGGAGGGGGGCTTCCTGACCTTGCGCAGGGCCTTTAGGAAGGCCGCTTTCGGATCTGGAGGCTTCGTCACCTCGGCAGGCCAGAGACCTTCCCCCTGAAGCCAGCATCGAAGGTCGGCAGTCGACCCTGGCCAGGAGACTGCCTCGGCGACGTGGGGAGAGTCGCTCCAGACCCACTGCTCGACTTCGGGATCGATGACGATGCAGCGCGCACGATCACGCCACCTGGTGGTCAGCTTCTGTTCTACATGCGCTGAGAGTACGTCGGCATCCGAGCTTGGTGCTCCCTGCCAATCGCGGTCAAAGACTACGAGCGCGTGGGTGCACTCTGCTGCGAAGGCCGCCGCCAGTTGGTCGCCCGTTTCGTAGCAGCCAGGGTCGCGGTTCGGATGCACGGCCAGCACGTAGTCCACAATTCGCATGCCGACCGCCTTCGGGCGGCTGAGGACCCCCGCGATGGACTGCTCGATGTCCTTGTCGGCGACAACGACGACGAGATCGCGGGTCACCCGAGCACCCCCGCCGCGAACAACGTCCCGAGGTCGAGGGTCCCCTTCCACTCCCTCAGTCGCGGATGCTCGTGTCCCCGCACGATGTCCACCGATCCGTCGGCAGACCTCGCGAAGCACAGGAGATGCTCCGGGCGCGCCATCCCCAGGACGACGGGTGAGTGCGAAGCGCACAAGACCTGGCTCTCATACACCGAGGAGAGGGACTGGTACATCGTCTCCACCGCGCGTGGGTGAATGCCGTTCTCTGGCTCCTCAATCAGGTAGATTCCCTGTGAACCTGGTACGTAGGCGAGGAGCGTGAGGGCCAGCAGCCGAAGCGTGCCGTCCGACACGATCCAGGAAGGGGCCACGAGCCCGTTGTCGTACTCGATGACCAGGTAGCGGTGCCGGTCTTCCTCGCGCTCCACAGTTCGGACCGTGCGCACCGACGGAATGGCCGTGCGCACGTGTGCGATCCAATCCTCGAATCGCGGCCGGGCGTTGTTCCAAAGGTCCTCTACGACCCAGGGGAGATTCGATCCGTCGGGACGAAATCGCCTCGGTGCGCCCGGCGGACTGGGGTTCCTCATCGCCTCGGCATTCAGGACGACGCGCTCGACCCCTTCCAGGAGGACGCGCTTCACCCAAGTGGCTACGGGGAATCGCGTTTCGTCCTCAGGGAGGCTCGCGAGCGCCGACTTTCCCGGGCCGAGACGCCACGGGTTGTTCCATGCCGACGTCTCAGCCATGAAGTAGTCGTTCCCAGACTCCCCGATCTTGTTGACGACCTTCTTCCAGCCCGGCGGCGTCTTCTTGTTTGGCTCGTGCACCAGCGAAGAAGGCGCGACGCGCACCTCGGGGAACAGCAGGCGCTCTCGACGCTCGACAGTTCGCGCAGGGGTAAGCCAGAGTGTCTCGCCGAGCAGGCCGGCCTCCGTCCCGTCCTTGCCTACCCCGATGGAGACCTCATATCGCGCGATCTGGTACCCGCCGTTGGGCAGACGCGCTGCGCGCTCCTCGGGAATGCAGAGCTCGATCGCCAGCTCGAACTTGTCCCCCTGTCGCATCCAGCACAGATGAGAAGGGTCTGACGTGCGGCGCGGGGCTCCCCGAGAGGTGTCGCCCAGCATCGCTGCAAGCGGTCCGACCTTGAGGATGTCCCCAAGGAAGCTGACGACGTCGAGGAAACTCGACTTTCCGGACCCATTGGGCCCGACCAGGACCTGGAACGGCGCGATATCCTCCGCTACATAGCGGAGGCATCGAAAACCGAGCGCCTCGATCCGTGTGATCATGGATCCCTCGTCCCACGGGGCTGGTGATGGTAGCAGATGCGCTGTACCGTGACCATTGCCTACAGGACGACAGCCTCCGAATCTACCCGGCCCAGTGTTCCGGTTCGGGCGGCGGCGGGCCGGACCCGGGACGACGTTCGAGGATCCGCCGGCAGGTCACCTCGGCCGTGTCGGACATGTCCCCCCAGTCGATGCAGATCGTGCTCGGGGCCTTCGGGTCGGAGTGGAAGGCGAAGTAGCCGATCGAGCGGAGGAGGCGCCGCTTCAGCCACGGTTGCCTGCCGAGGAGCACGCGTGCGTCCACGGGCACGATGTAGACCTGCTCGCGACCCCCCTGGAAGCGGTGGCAGACGACCTCCCTCACGTCCTCCCAGGGGATCACGCCGAACCCCAGCAGCCCCGCATTGTGGTAGATGCCCGCCTTGTTCGCGACCAGGGATGGAGATGGAGCCAGGATCCCGAGCAGGGACTTTACGCCCAGGAACGCCGTGAACGGCGCGGAGAAGTACGAGAAGAACAGGAATTTGCCCCGGACCTCCCATGCGAACGCGTCCACGATGATCAGGAGCGCGAGGGCGAGCAGACCGAACCCGAGCCCGCACAGCAGTGCGAGCCGTCGGGGCGACGGGTAGAGCACCACATCGCCTTCCTCAAGCCGCTCGATCCCCTGCCAGTCCATGGGTCGACCTCGATTCCGAACTCCCCGTACCGCCAGGATGGGTCGTCTCTGCGCTCCTCCGCGCCCTCTGCGCCTCCGCGGTGAACGCCCGCGCGCCGCGGCGGTCACCCACGCCCGAAGTCCCGATCACTCGACCACGAGGCCCTGATCGGACGCCACGCGGAGCCGCAAAGAGCGGCCACGCAGGCCCGTGCGCGCAACCAGATGTCTCGAGAGCGGCCCTACGACCAGCCGCTCGAGGGCGCGCTGGAGCGGGCGCGCGCCATAGCGGCGGTCGAAGCCGCGGGATGCCAGGAACGCTACGACGTCGTCCGTCCACTCCAGCCTCAGCCCCGCCTTCGTCAACCCCTCCCGAGACGCGATGTCACGCAGCTCCTTCTCCGTGATCGCACGGATCGACGCCTCGTCCAGCGGGCGGAACGTCACCACGCCGTCGAGGCGGTTGTAGAACTCCGGGCGGAAGAACTTGCGCGCCTCCGCGTCGTACGACGGCGGCGGCGCGTCCCCGAACCCCATCGCGGCCCGCCCCTCCGCCCCCAGGTTCGACGTCATCACGATCACCGTGCTGCGGAACGTCGTCCGCCTTCCCCAACGGTCCGTGATCCTCCCCTCGTCGAACACACCCAGCAGCACGTCGAAGACCTCGGGGTCCGCCTTCTCGACCTCGTCCAGCAGCACCAGCGTGAACGGCTGCTGCCGCACCCGCTTCACGAGCTCGCCCAGCTCCCCCCCGCCGAGCCCCAGCAACCGCTCCGCCGCCCCAGGCAGCGCGTACTCGCTCATGTCCCGGCGCACCAGCCGGTCCGCTCCCTCGCCGTGCCCGAAGAAGAAGCGGCCAATGGCCTTCGCCAGCTCCGTCTTCCCCACCCCCGTCGGCCCGCAGAAGAGCAGCACGCCGATCGGCCTCGCAGGGTCGTTCAACCCCGCCTTGAACGTCGTCACGAGCGACGTCGCCGCGCGGCACGCCTCGTCCTGGCCGATCACCTGAGCGCGGAACGCCCCGTGCACGTCCTCGGTCGAGAGCGGTACGTCGTCCCGCAGGAACAGCTCCGGCAGCCCCGTCCGTCGCACGAACCGGTCGATGACGAGCTGCTCCGTCACGCGAGCGACATGCTCGCGCTTCGCCGAGGCGAACACGTCCCGCAGGAACGTCGCTGCCGCGCCGGGGAAGGCCTCATACGGCGCGAATCGCTCGTACAGGCGGTGCGCCTGCCTCGGCACGGCCGGGTCCGCCTCCACGCCGCGGTCGCGGACGAGCGACTCCGAGACCCGCGAGAGGACCTCGATAGCCCTCTCTCGCGGCATCGGCGGAATGCGCAGGACCTGGAACGGGTCCGTCAGCCCCGGGAGGAGCCGCCGGCACGCGTCCAGCTCCGACGGCGTCGCCTCCGCGACCAGCCTCAGCTCCTTGCGGTGCAGGAATGGCAGCAGGAACGCCGCGATGCCGTCTCCCGCCTCCTTGCCCCCCAGCCGCACCAGCTCGAGCAGGCGGTCCACGCAGAGCACGCCGTCGACCTCGGAGAGCTCTGAGATCACCTCCTCGCAGCGCTCCTGCCACATCCCGAGGTACTTCATCCCCGCCACGATCCGCGCCGCGGAGGTGAACCAGAAGGCCTTCTTCCTGAGGAGCGCCTTCTCCTCGTCCTCCTCGTCCGCGCGCAGCACCTTGCGCACCGCGTCTACCAGGATCGCCGTCTTCCCGCAGCCGGGCTCGCCGACGATCAGGACGTTCGCGCGCTCCTCGCCGATGCGTCGCGCCAGGTCGGCTACCTCTGGCTCCCGCCCGTGTGCGCGCGACCAGCGGCGGCGGAAGGTCGCATCGCCGACGTTCTCCGCGATCAGCCGGAGCGTCGCGCACTCCGGGTCGTAGGGCGCCGACTCCGCCTGCTCGGGTACACGGATCGGGATGTCGTCCAGCCAGACCTTGGGCGGCGAGAGGAAGCGAGAAAGCTCCCGCGGCGTGAGGTGCTTGAGGTGGTCCTGCACATACTGCGTCAGAAGCCGCTTCGCGTTCTCCGCCTCGGGGTAGTGGAACATCACGCCGACCGTCGGCGCGGCGCAGACGCGGTCGCCGGCCGTCTCGCGCGCGAGGACGCACGGGACGCGGAGCGAGACCGCCTCGGCGCAGACGTGGATGCGCTCGTGGACCTTGTCCTCGGCCCGCACCTTGTACTCCGGCCGCACGGGCACGCCGAAGGTCTCCAGGCGCGCCTCGATGAGGTCCCCCTCCGGCCCCCATCCCTTCGCGTGCTCGCGGTTGAGGTAGTCCTTGAGCTGCCGCAGCGCCTCGTCGGCGTCCGCGGCCGCGGCGACGATGGGCTCCTCCTCGCAAACGAGCGCGGCGGTGACCAGCCCGTCGAGGTCCTTCCAGAGCAGCACCGGGAATCGCACGGTCCTCATGGGCGGCCCTCCTCGGGGAGGGGGAGCTGGGAGAGGAGCCACTCGCGGAGTCGGGCGGGCGCGGGCTTGCCGCGTACGACCTGGCCGGTGCGCAGGTCCGCGAGGGGCCCGTCCAGCTCGTGTACGCGGACCACCGGCGGGAGCGCGCCCGCCTGGTCGCGCAGCGCCGCAAGCACGGTTGACCACGCCGCGGCCGCGTCCTCCGCCGGCGTCAGCGGCGTCGCCCTCACGAGCACGGGCTGGAATCCCAGGGGGCCTCCGTGGAAGAGCCGCGTGCCCGCCTCGGTCTCCGCGAGGAGGGCCGCGCCGGGCCCCTCCACGAGAAGCGCCAGCGGTCTGGACACCCACGAGGCGGTCACGCCGATCCCCTCCTCGAGCAGCTCGCGCACGCCCTCGAGCACCGATGCGCCGTGCGCGAAGGGCTCGTCGATCGTGTCGACCACCCAGACCAGCGCGCGCTCGTCACGTCGTGCCATCGCCGCGAGCAGCGCCACCTCGCCGAACAGGTCGCGCACCCGCATTGGGAGCGGCCGGTCCTCGCGGCGCGTCGGCTCGACCAGCTCGCCGAGGTAGGTGCTCACGTCCTGCGCGACGCACATCTCGCGCCACAGGTCCCTGAACGGGCCGTCCCACTTGTCGGCCGAGGCTGGCACGTGTCTGGCCGGGAGGGAGACGATCATCCTCGGTCCCCGCGCAGGGCGCTCCACGGACCGGTGGAGCGCCTGGAGGAACCGGCGGACCTTCTGCGCCTGCTCCTTGGCCTGGTAGTAGCCGTAGTGCGTCGCCGCCGACGAGGCATCCACGGTCCCCCCTGTTGGGCGGGCCGTTTCGATGGACGCCTCGAGGCGGGCGAGCATCGCCTCGGCGCGCGAGAGCGCCTGTTCGACCGGCTCGACCGCGGCGAGCCACGCGCACCCGGGGCGAGGCGTCGCGTTGACGAGCGGGTCGACGCGGACGCCGAACGCGCCCGCCTCGGGGACCAGCGTGATCACCGTGGGCGTCTCAGGCGCCAGCGTCGAAAGGCGCGCGGAGACCGGCTGCGCGACCCTCCGCTCGATCGCCCGCTTCAGCGCACGCGCGCCGAGCTGGGGGTGGTACCCCTCGTCGATGACCGCCTCCAGCGCGCGCGGGTCGACGTCGAGGATGCACCGACGCCGTCTGAGGCCCTCCCGCGCGAAGAGGTCGCGGATCAGCCTCCGCGCGATCCTCCCGACCTCGTCTCGCGTGAGGCGCTGGAACGGGACCACCCGGTCGAGCCGGTTGAAGAACTCGGGGCGGAAGAACCGCTCCGCCGCCTGGAGGTACGCCCCGCGGTCTCCGGGGAGCGGCTTGAAGCCCACGCCGCCCTCCGCCTCCCGCGTGCCCAGGTTCGAGGTCAGGACGAAGATCGCGTTCGCGAAGTCCGCGGTGCGGCCGAGGGCGTCGGTGAGGCGCCCCTCTCCAAGCACCTGCAGCAGCAGGTCGAAGACGCGCGGGTCGGCCTTCTCGATCTCGTCGAGGAGGACCACGGAGAACGGCTGGCGGCGGATCGCGCTTGTCAGGAGGCCCTCGGGCTCGTCGAAGGTCCCCACGAGGCGCGCCGGGGCGCCCGGGTCGACGTACTCGTTCATGTCGAACCGGAGGATCCGCTCCTCGTCGCCGAAGAGGTACCGCGCGAGCGCCTTCGCGCACTCGGTCTTCCCGCCCCCCGTCGGCCCGAGGAAGAGGAGCGACGCGAGCGGGCGGTCGGGGTCGTTCAGCCGCGCCTTGGCAATGCAGACGACGTCCGCGCAAGCCTGGACCGCCTCGGACTGCCCGACCAGGTCGCGGCCAATCCCCTCCAGGACGGCCTTCCGGTCCAGGCCGAGTCGCGTATCGAGGACGCCAAGCGAGAGGCCGCTCCAGCGGTGGAACTCCTCGAGGACATCCACCCGCGCGACCTGCTTGCCGCGGCGCTTCGCGGCCACCGCGGCGAGGAAGCGGACCGCCTTGCCCGGGAAGGCTACGTCGCGCACGTATCGCCGTTGCAGGTCGAGCGCGGCGGGGAGGGCCTCGAGGTCGAACTTCGCCCGCTGGTCCGCCTCGATCCGCCGCATCGCTCCGATCAGGATGCGGAGGGTCTCCTCGGCCGACGGCTCGCGCACGGGGAGGACGTGGAAGAGGTCGGCGAAGCCCCGGTCCAGCTCCTGGAGGACGCGGAACCCCTCGGGGGTCGCCTCGCCCAGGATGCGCACCTCGCGCCGCTCGAGGTAGGGCTTGAGGACGTGCGCGACCGACAGGCGCGCGTCGGCGGTGATCCCCGCGCGGAAGAGGCCGACGAGGTCGTCGAAGTAGAGCACGTGCTCGCGCGCGATGGCCTCCTTGAGGATCGCGAGGAGGCGCGACTCCCACTGCCCGACGTACGACATCCCCGAGATGAGCCGCTGGGGGGCGAGGAGCCAGGTGTTGCGGTCGCCGCCGCCGTGGCGCTTCGCGAGGGCACGGCGCACCTGCTCCTCGACGATGGCGGTCTTGCCGACGCCGCGCGGTCCCACGAGCAGGACGGGGGGCCTCTCGGGGTCGCGCACCAGGCGGGCGACCTCCGCGATCTCCACGTCGCGGAACAGGACGCCGCCCGCGTCCTCGGGGGAGAGCCACTCCTCGAGGCAGTGGCCGACCTGGTCCAGCTCGACCGCGCCGCTGCGGACCTCGCCCTGCTCGATCGTGATGAGCTTGGAGTCGTCCTGGATCTCCGCGGCAGGGCAGCGGTATCCCTCGACGTCGACAGAGGTGACCCACGCGCGTCCCTGGAGGGCGCGGTCCTCGGGGCGCTCCTCGCGGTCGATGCGCTCGCGGAACCACGCGGCGAGGACCTCCGAGGCTCGTTTCTCGACGTCCGCCTCCCGTCTCGCCGTGAACCAGACGTCGGGAATTGCGGGGAAGAAGCCCACGCGGCCCCCGAGGCCCTCGAACGATGCGACGAGGAAGCTGCCGTGGGCGACGCGCTTTCGGAGGTCGAGGTCGAGCTTCAGGACGCGTCCTCGCACGATGGGCGCGTGCGCGAGGCGCGCGAGGTCCTCGTGGCGGTCCTCGCGGGCCTGGCTGTCGATGTCGCGGCGCAGCTTGCGAGCGAGCCCCTGGAGGGAGCGGCGGAGGTCCTCGTGCTTCACCTCGGGCTTGCGCTCGAAAAGGGGCCTCGCCGCGAACACGGGCAGCGACGAGCCCTTCTTGCGGCGCTCCTCGACGTAGACGGGAATGGTGATCCTCATTCCTCGTCCTCCCCGACGAGCTCTTCCTCGGCGGTGGCCTGCAGGCGCTTCTCGAGCAGATCGGCGAGGAGCGCTCCCAGGCCGCGTTCGGACCACGAAAAGGTCTTCACGAGCCGCACGTCGGTCGCCTTCGAGAACGCCAGCTCGTAGGTCCGGCACACCGGCTGGGTCGGGATCGCGCCCCTCCGCTCGATCCCCTCGGGAGGGGCGTAGAGGTCGATCCCCGAGGCCGCCACCTCGACGAGGCAGGGCGAGGAGGACTCGCGCTCCTTGAACGAGTGGACGCCGATCTCCCCCTCGAACCGCGGGAACGCCGCGGGGCCGACCAGTTCGAGGCCCAGGCCGATCACGCCGTCTCGCGGGCTCTCGAGCGTCTGCGCGGGGCGCGGCGCGAGGATGCGCTCGACCGCCGGCCCCTTCCGCCCGCCGTGGCCGGGGTGGAACTCCCACACGAGCACGCGGAGGGCCGCGGCGCGGGCCGCCTCGCGGTAGGCCTGCGCGAGGGGGTAGAGCGCGAAGGGGGCCTCGGAGAAGACCGCGACGACGGCGAGGTCGGGGCGGTCGTAGCGGACGACCCAGTATCGCAGGAGCAGCGTGCGCCACTCCGATGTCAGGTCGACCAGGCGGGCTGCCAGGGTCTGCACGTCGCACGCGGAGCGGCCGAGCACGGCGTAGAGGCACTCGTCCTCCAGGTGGACCACGCGCTCGGACAGCGATCGGTGCGCCTCGACGGTCTTCCTGCGCTCGGGGAGCCTCCCGAGGGCGCGGCGCTCCTCTTCGGTGAGCTTCGAGGGGGAGAGGCCGCGACGCTCCAGCGGTTCGATCCTGGCGACCTCGTTCCGCACGTCCCAAGCGGCGGGGCTGCGGTCCAGGCGCTGCACGAGTCGCCTCAGGTCGGCCGCGCGGACGGCGAGCGAGGCGAGCTCGGGCGCGACGCCCTGCTCCTCCTCCCTGCGGGCCCGCGCCTTGGGCCGGACGCGTCCGTCGGCGATGGAGACGTCCGCCGACAGCGGGACCTCCCCCGAGTATGCGTTCAGCTCGTCGGCGAGCGGCGCGAGGAGCTCACGCTCGATCGTGCGCTTGAGGGGTCTCGCGCCGTACCGCGCATCGAAGCCGCGCCGCGAGAGGTCGGCGGCGACGTTGTCCGACACGTGGAGCGCCACCTTGCGGTGCATCACGCCGTCGCGGCGCGCGATCTTGTCCAGCTCGCGATGGACGACGCGGACGCAGGTCTCCTCGTCGAGCGGCAGGAAGGGGACCACGCGGTCGATGCGATTGAACAGCTCGGGGCGCACGGCGTCCTTCACCTCGTGGAGGAAGTGCTCGCGCGCCTCGGCCTGCGCGCGGGCGTCGGCGAGGAAGCCCATGCGGCCGCGGCGGAAGGTCTCCGCGCCGAGGTTGCTGGTCAGGATGACGACGGCGTTCTGGAAGCTCGCCACGCGGCCCGAGGCGTCGGTCAGGCGGCCGTCGCCGAGGGCCTGGAGCAGGAGGTCGAGGAAGAGCGGGTGGGCCTTCTCGAACTCGTCGAAGAGGACGACGCCGAACGGCTGCTCGCGGACGCGGGAGGTGAGGAGCCCCTCCTCGCGGCCTGCCCCGCCGACGAGTCGCTCCACGGCGAACGGGTCGGCGTACTCGCTCATGTCGAAGCGGACCATGCGGCCGGGGTCGCCGTAGAGGTGCTCCGCGAGGGCCTTGGACATCTCGGTCTTCCCGACGCCGGTGGGCCCGACGAAGAGGAGGGAGGCGATGGGGCGGCCGGGGCGGGCGAGGCCGGCCTTCACGGTGGCCAGGAGGGCGACGACGAGGTCGACGGCCTCCGTCTGGCCCATGACGCGGCCGGCGAACCAGCCGCGGGAGGCCTCGAGGTCGAGCGGGACAGCGTCGTCGAGGAGGAAGCGGGGGAGCCCGGTCTCGCGCGAGAACGAGGCGACGACGTCGCCCTCTCCGAGGGATGCGCTCGTGGGGGCCTCGCGGAGGAGATTGCGGACGAAGCGGAGCGGACGGCCAGGGGCGACCGAGTACGTCGCGTACCGGCGGTGGAGGCGGTCGACGGCGGCGAGGGCCTCATCGGAGACCCTCGCGTGCCCCGCTGCGTGGGCGCGGGTCCACTCGGCGAGGACGCGCCTCGACCGGTCTGGCGTCGGCTCGTCGATGCGGACCTGCTGGAAGACCTGGAGGAGGTGCGGGTCGGCGCGCTCGATGCGGGAGATCTGGTCGGGGGTGCACTCGGCGACAGCGAGGACGTCTCCGCGCCCGATGTACGGGCGGAGGAAGCCAGCGACGCCCTGGGGATTGCCGACGTGCTGGCCGACGCCCATGAGCTCGAGGAGGTTTCCGAGGTGGACGACGGCCTTCGCGCGGGAGGCCTCCTTCCAGAGGACGGTGCAGCGTTCCTGCCACATGCCGAAGCCGGTCATGCCGGCGACGATGCGGGCGCCGGTGGTGGACCAGAAGCGGGCGTGGCCGAGGCGGTGGTGGCCGGCGCGGCGGATCAGCTCGTGGAAGGAGGCGGTCTTGCCGACGCCGGAGGGGCCGACGAGGAGGACGCTCCGCGGCTCGTCGCCGGCGAGGACCTCGGCGATGCGGGTGACGGCGTCCTCGGCCTCGTAGGCCATCGGGAGGGCGGGGCCGGACAGCTCGGTAACGACGCCGATCTCGAGGAGCTGGCACTTGGCCTCCTCCGCGGCGCGGTCGCCTTCGGCGCGCTGCCTGGGCGTGCGGATGGCGGCCTCGAACGGGAGGCGGACCACGCGGAGGGAGCGCCCCCGCTGCGATTCGACGAGCCTGGGCAGCGAGAGGTGGTCTCGGGAGCGCCTGAGGGCGGCGAGGGCGTGCTGGGGGACGAGGCGGTCGAGTTGATCGCGGGTGCGGGCGACGACCTCGATGCCGAGGGCGGGGAGGAAGGCGATCCAGGCCTCCTCGCCCTGGCGCCAGCGGATGTAGTCGAAGCGGAGGGGGATCTCGCGGTCGAATGCGGGGTCTTTGGGCGGGGCGAGGACGACCTCGACGCGGTCGACCTCGGGGGTGACGTCGAGTTGGACGGAGTGGAGCCTGGACGGCTCGATTGCGGCGACGTGTTCGCGGGCGTAGGAGACGAGAAGGCGCGCGAGGTCGTCCTGGTCGTCCCCGAATCGTGAGACGGCGGAGTGGAACAGCCCCTCTGCGAGCAGCGCCCCGCCCTCGAGGGCCTGTGTGACAGCGACGAGATGGAACGGTATCCGAGGCATGGAGCGCCATTCCGCCAACCGCGGGGTGTGCTGTCAAACCATGTCGGTGGGAAGCGGGAGATAGCCATCCACTCCGCTTCGATGATGGGCAGCCACGGGTGGCTGCCTCTTGGCGTAGGGCGCGCCTGGCCGGGGTGGGGGGATCCCCGCGATTCGGAACTCGGAACCAGCAGGATACTCGCCGAGGACGCTCCGCGCCCGCGCCCGCGCCCGCGCCCGCTGAGCCGTGCCCGTCCCCCGTGCCCGTCCCCCGAGCCCGTACCCCGAGCCCGTACCCCGTGCCCATGCCCGAAGTCGATGGCGTCGGGAACGGGCGGATAGCGGGAACGGGATTCGGGTCACGGCCCAGCGGGCGCGGGCGCGGGCGCGG